>AUXO016936088.1_pt1 | contig 17711 bp, 19 predicted proteins | sample 768731 | NCBI WGS metagenome assembly AUXO01 (sample SAMN02715735, study PRJNA202380) | gut metagenome | biome: sheep rumen | host: Ovis aries | place: New Zealand: Palmerston North
TAATGCGGGTGACAGGACTTGAACCTGCACGTCGGGGACACCAGAACCTAAATCTTGTAACGGTTGTTAACTCTAATACCCTTAGAGTAAATCTAAAAAAATCTAAAACAATTGTATTTCGAGGCTTTTTCAGCCTTTTTTCAGCATTTATTATTTTAATTATTACAAATTATTGATTTCACTAAATTTGCAGAAATATTAATCATTTTTGCAGATTTGGTGGAATTTTGGTGGAAATTTTATTATTTTCACCAAAATAATCAGTTCGAAAATAAGGTCTATTTTAAAGACTTAACCGGAAAGTAAGAAAAAGGAATAGCAACAAAACAATAAGATCGAAGTTTTGTTCTACATGACTTACTTTCTGACATAACGGGATTAATTCATAAAAAACTTCGAGAAAACCCCTTAATAACCAACATAGGTTTTGAGGGAAAACAACAAAGGAGTTTAAAATGATTAGTCCTGAATATCTTTCAAACAGTAAACCGGTTTTTCAGAGAAACCTAGAGAACGCTAGTAGTGAAATATGTTCTACTTCTTACAATGAAGTATTTTCTACTAATAAAAGCAAGTTGTCTGTTGATGAAAACAATAAACAATTGATCAGTAGATATAGACCTGTAACTTCAGTAGATGGTTATACATATTCTTTGGATAAGTTTCGTATTGATATTAAATGTAGCGCTCGTAGGTACTTAGAAAGATGTAAGAATGTCATTGAAGATTTGAACAAGCAAGATGGTATTAGAGTTGGAAAAATACCAAGTAAAGGATATAGGACAGTTTACGCTATACATATTGATGGATTAGATTCGGCGATTGTTGCTGCTTTTGAGGGAGTAAATGCCAACGCTGATTTAAATGGTTATATCGTATTTAACCCAAATATTCATTTCAATTGTGAAAAAGTCTTTGATATTTTATGCCAGATACGTCAATTTTGCTATAAGTTCGAAAGTACTTATCAAGAATTGGCTATTGATATTCCTGAGCCAAAGAATATAGTCCACTTAAACAAGAATACTAAGCAAAAGAGTGAATATAGGGAATGCTATGATACTGAATACCTTGGCAAGTGGAATAAAGATCAAAAAAAAGTTAATACAAATGGTATTAAAGATAAAGATAATTCAAAAAAATTATATGATAAAAAGCAGGAAAGAGTTGATAAATTAAAACTGACTGAAGAAGAAGCCGAAAACATCCCGGATCTTACAAGACTTGAGACTGGAACAATTATTAAAGGTCTTAGTCGTAGAGAAATTATTGAAAAAACTAAAAAGCAAGTTGATGATTCGGCATACGTAAAAAGAGAAGGCTTTAGCGAGTATGGAAAGAAAGAGTTACAGAAAGCATCAAATGAAAAATATATACCTACTTTGCTGGTGTTAGAGAAGAATGATGATCCATTAAACGCTTTATATAAAAATCAGCATATGCAAGATAAAGAAAAGAGAAAGAATACTAATGGTGATAATTATTCTAAACACCTTATAGATAAGTTTGGAAGAATCCTTAATATTAAGTTTATCACTTTAGACACAGAAACTTATTCCACATTGTTGACAAATGTTTATGATGTCATTGATGAAATAAAAGCCACTCCACTTATAGAAATTGAAGATGATATAGAGGATAAAGAGCCAGAGATAGTGGATAACAATATGGATTCAGTTTCAAATGAGGCAGATTTGCTTGAAAAAATGAAGAGAAGTGGAATATTTGGAGATGAACAGTTAAGAGCCTTTATGGGCTATTTAAATGGCTCAAGAGATGATTTAAATGGTTGTGTTGAAGATATGAGTTCGGAAAACGAAGTAAATAGTCAGGATTATAAAGATAATTATATTCGTGATTATCGTACGGATGAAGAATATTATACATCGTGTCTATGCCAAATGGATGAAGACGATGATGATATTATAAACAATTTTAAAACAGATAAGAGGAGGGCTGAATATGAAAATCGTAGCATTATGTTTAGAAGCCAATAAGATGGCATGTTGTGAATTCGATGATGGCGAACCTATGACTGCTGAAGACATAGATTTTAAGGACTTTGACGATAAGATACAGCAGATTGATGATTTACTTCGTAAAATACAACCATCTGTTGTTGCTGTAATGAACTCGACAGAGTTAGATATAATTAGCGAAATTCGTGAATCAAATCATCTAATTGGATATATTCACGGTTTATGTGTGGATCACAGAGCAGAATTTATCGAGTTTAGCCTTGCAGACGTGAAATCTTTAGTCCGAAACCCTTATGAGGTGGTATCTAATGAAACAACCATCCTTAATAATTGGATTAAGTATAAAGTTTCCGAATTAACGGAACTTGATTTGAATGATATCGATTTGATTCTATCTAAGAGTATATTACTTGGGTATGCGTATCATAACCGACAATTTACGCAAAATAGAGGAGTAAAAAAAGATGCAATCAAAAGAAACCGTTAGGATGATTAGTTTAGACACTTCTACAAGATGTACAGGGTTCTGTTGCTTTGAAAATGGTGAAATAAAGGATTTTGGAAAAGTCAAAGCAAATGATGAAGAGCCATTGGATGAAATGATGGCATTGATCTATGGACTTTTGCAGGAGTACAAGCCAGATATCGTTGTTTTAGAGAATACAGTTGTAACAAGAAATGCAAAGGTACAACGATCTCTAACGATGATTTTGGGGGCTGCAAGACTGTGGGCTATACTTAATCACAGTTTCTACTTTACGATAAACCCTTCTGAGTGGCGTAAGTTAGTGAAGAAGCCTGATGAGATACTTCCCAAGAAAAGGGAAGAACTTAAGAAGTGGTCTATTGATAAGGCAAGAGAATATTATAATGGTTGTTCTGGAAACTTTGATGGAAATGACGATATAAGCGACGCCTTACTTATTGGTGTTGCTTACACGAAGATGTTTGAGGAGTAACGTAATGAGCGAATTAGAAAGAGAATTAAATAAGAACTTTTCAGAGTTGTATCATCTTATATGTATGGATGAAGCAGCAGTCGAGTTCTTCGACGATGTGATGATTGATGATGAATGGAGTTTATCCGAAAAAAACGAATTCATTAAGCATTGCTTGAAACAGCAAAAGCAAAGCACAACTTAAGCGTTTTATATTGATGATGGAAAGTAAGGAAAATAACATGGTTGAAAATAAAGCAAATGATGAGAAAATAATTAACAGTAGAGGATATTTCAAGCATAAGATACGTACTTTTTTAGAATGTAATTCTTATTCAGATTTTCACGATGCAATTGCAAAAAATGTAATTGGACAAGAGAATCTTAAGTACATTACAATCGAAATATATTCGTATTTAGAGCGTATAAGTAGAGGTTTGCAAAACCCAAACCCTGGCATTATTCTTTTGTGCGCACCATCGGGTTCAGGGAAGACTCAGACTTATCGTTCTCTAAAGTCCTTTATAAGTAACGATGAAAATCTAAATTGGCTGCCTTGTTATTCATTTAATTTGGCTGATGTAACAGAAAATGGTTATAAGGGGAAAAATGCTAGTGAAATTATCGAACCTCTTCTCGAAAAGCGAACAAACGGTGTTGGAATAGTCATATTGGACGAGTTCGATAAGAAAATAGTTCCATCAATTGTAAATAGTGGCGAAAATTGGAACATAAAAGTACAGCATGCTTTATTGGCTATGCTAGAAGGAACCGTTATAAGAGGCGAAGACAAAATGGGTAGAACTACAGAAATTGATACATCGAATACTCTTTTTATCGGCTTAGGAAGTTTTGATTTTGTTCGTGAGGATAAAAAGCAAAAGTCGAATAAGCATACGTTAGGTTTTATCGAAGAAGAAAATGTGTCTCAGGTATATGAACATTATGATGACATAACCAGAGAAGACCTTATTAAATCAGGTGGAATATATGAAATGGTTAGCCGAATAGTAAAGGTTGTTAATTACCACAAACCTGACGAAGACTCTATTAAGATAATAATTAATAAAATGCTAAATGATGAGGGAAACAATATAAATTATGCTGTTGACGCTGAAGAAAGTACGATTCGAAAACTATTTGAAATATCCAATAGAAAATCGGAACTAGGTTTGAGGGTTTTAAAAGGTGAAATACACAACAGGGTTATAGAACTATATCTTGTCATAAAAAAATATGACATACCTAATGTTCGGCAATTGGTGTTATCAGAGGAAGGCGATTATATCGAATTATACACGGAAGAAATAATAAGACCATATACCAAAAGTAACGTAATAGAAAAGTATGGGTAATTGAGTCTCATATTTTAAGTAAATAATATAACAAATTTTACGTTCATCATATTAAGGACAAAGGAGATAAAGAGATGACATACGGTTATTGTAGAATTTCAACAAATAAACAGTCAATTGAAAGACAGATAAGGAATATAAAAAACGAGTTTAGAGAAGCCTTGATAGTTGAGGAACAATACACAGGCACAAAGATAGACAGACCTGAGTGGAACAAATTAGAGAAAAGATTAACCCAAGGCGATGTATTAGTCTTCGATTCGGTTAGCCGAATGAGTCGAAACGCCGAGGAAGGCTATTTAACATATGAGGCATTATTTAACCGAGGCGTAACTATCATCTTCCTTAAAGAGCCTCAGATTAACTCTGAGACCTATAAGAAAGCATTAGAGGGTTCAGTTGGAATGACGGGTACTATTGCTGATTATATTTTAGAAGGTGTTAACAAGTATTTGCTTGCTCTTGCTAAAGAACAGATACGAATTGCCTTCGAGCAGTCCGAAAAGGAAGTAATGGATTTAAGACAGAGGACGAGAGAAGGCATAGAAACTGCAAGACTTAATGGCAAACAGATTGGTAATGTAAAAGGCTCTACACTAATCACAAGGAAGAGCATTGAAGCCAAAAAGGCTATTGCAAAGCATTATAAAGGATTTGGAGGCTCTCTTGGGGAAAAGGACTGCTGTGCTATTGCTAAAATATCACGAAACACCTTTTATAAGTATGTTAGGGAAATGAAAGGATAATGTGAAATGGATAATTTCTATGTTTTCAGAAGCAACATTCAACATAAAATAAAAAACAACAGCCAAAAAGCCGTTTTAGATATTCTGGAGAGTAAAGAGATCGACATCTATTACGAACGGAAAGATTATCTCAAATGCCTTTACCTGTTGTCGTGTTTAGACACTCTCTGCATAGAACTTAATCTGCCATTATGTGAAGAGTATAATAAATACAGACAGTTGAAGTGTAAAGAACCTGTTTACATTTCGACAATATCCAAAGGAAATGATCCGGATGTCAAATATTTACCGGAATTTGCTAAGCATAACATATACGAACTATCAATCCACGATGTTTGTTGATTTTAATGCTATAAAGGGAACAGATATAGGTATGAAATGTTTAAATGAATAAATAGCTAATTTCAAAAAGGGCAATTTCGTAAGAAATGCCTTTTTGAGTATAAATTGCATTTGTTTAATGAATGATAAGTTCCGTAGCTTGTATGACTATTTTCGTAGAAAATGAGTACCAATTCATAGAAAAAACACGACATTTTTGGTATAATTGAAATGTATGTGGATTAAAAGTTACATTTTTGTACTTTTATGGGGGTGCTTCTATGGATTTTATGTCTAAAAAACAAATGACGGAAGAAGATATTAAACTTAACTATATTACTCCGGCTATTCAACCTGAATGGTCAGGTAGAATTAGTATGGAGACTAAGATAACAGACGGGCAGATTAATATAAAAGGCAATATGGTTGCTCGTAGTAAGCCTAAGTATGTGGACTATCTTTTGTATCTTAATGATGGTAAGCCTATTGCAGTTGTAGAAGCAAAAGACAATAACCATTCAGTTTCCTTTGGATTGCAGCAAGCAATTACCTATGCTAGGATGCTTGATCTTCCGTTTGCGTACTCTTCCAATGGTAATGCTTTCTATGAACATGATCTTGTAACTGGTAAGGAAAGAGAAATACCATTAAATGAATTTCCTAGTCAAGAAGAACTGTTTGACAGGTTCTATAATGAAAAGGGAATAACAAAAGAACAGAAAAAGATTATAAATCAGTCGTATTATTCATCTCAAAACACATATCCCCCAAGATATTATCAAAGAATTGCAGTAAATCGTACAGTAGAGGCTATTGCAAAAGGACAGAACAGACTCCTTTTGGTTATGGCTACAGGTACAGGTAAGACATATACGGCTTTTCAAATTGTGTATCGTTTATTGAAATCAGACACCAAGAAAAGAATTCTTTACCTTGCTGATAGAAATATACTTGTTGATCAGAGCATATTACAAGACTTTGCTCCACTAGAGAAGACTATCTATAAAGTGGATTTTTCAGATAAAGACTGCATAAATAAAATAGCGTCTCACGAGGTTAATTTTGCATTATATCATCAAATGATCGGGCAGGATGACGAAGAGCATTTTACTCAAATCCCTGCTGAATATTTCGACCTTATCATTGTTGATGAGTGCCATCGTGGATCGGCAAAGGAAGACAGTAATTGGCGTAGAGTTCTTGATTATTTTAATACTGCAACTCAAATCGGTATGACAGCTACACCTAAAGAGAGTGAAACGGTATCTAATATAGATTATTTCGGTGAGCCTGTTTATACATATAGCCTTAAACAAGGCATTGAAGATGGTTTCCTTGCGCCATTTAAGGTTATTAACATCACTCTTGATATTGGTGATGGATGGAGACCATATAAAGGACAGCGTGATATATTTGACAATGTGATTGAAGATCGCATTTATAACAATAGAGATTTTGATTATCCTAACGGCGTTATTCTTGAAGATCGTATAAACGAGGTTGCATATGAAATTACAGAGTATTTAAAGGCAACAGGAAGAATGCAGAAGACTATTGTTTTTTGTGCTACCGAAGATGCAGCAGAGAGAATGAGAGTAGCTCTTGTTAATTTGAACGCTGATATGGTGGCAGAAAACCCTGATTATGTGGTTCGTATTACCGGTTCAGATATTTATGGCAAAAGCAAACTTGATTACTTTATCTCTGTTTCATCTGAATATCCTGTAATAGCAACTACATCAGAACTTCTTTCAACGGGTGCCGATTGTAAGATGACAAAACTGATTGTACTTGATAAATATATTGAGAGTATGACAACGTTTAAGCAGATTATTGGTCGTGGTACCAGAATTCGTGAAAAAGAGGGCAAGACACACTTTGCTGTAATGGATTTTAGAGGTGTTACAAAGTTATTTGCCGATCCTGATTGGGATGGACCGATTGAACAAGATGAAAGATATTCTCATAGAGGCACAGGAAAAACACAACCAAAACCACCATATTCCGATGATCCAGATGATGTTATTCTTGTTGAACCAGATAAAGCGGGAACGCCGATAGTAGACAAGGATGGTTGTAGAGTAAAGATTATCAATAAGACTGTATCAGTTTATGATGCAAATGGTAGACTTCTTCGTCAGGAAGATATTATTGACTACACAAGAACAAATATAAAGGGTGAATATGCCTCTTTATCTGATTTTATCAATAAGTGGAAATCATCTGAAAAGAAAGAGGAAATAAGAGACATACTCCTTGAGATGGGTATTGATTTAGATGTTCTTAAGATAGATCAGAATATGACAGATGTTGATGATTATGATTTCATCTGTTATGTAGCATATGGTCAGAAGCCACTCACAAGGGCAGAGAGGGCAAATAACGTCAAGAAGAGAGATTTCTTCTCTAAGTATTCTGGAGACGCTAGAAAGGTGCTTGAAATACTTTTAGACAAGTACATGAACCAAGGCATATCAGAGGTAGAAGATATAACTGTACTTTCTCTTGCTGACTTTGCCGAGTTTGGTAAGCCGTCAAAGATAGTAAAACTCTTTGGTGGAAAAGAACAATACGAACAGGCTGTTAAAGAACTTGAAAATAGTATATATGACATTGAGGTAGTATAGAATGATAAATAATGATAGAGTTGAATTTTGTATTGATGCTGAAGAATATAAGCAAATCATGAGTAACATTCTAATACAAGCACCTTTTGAAATAGGAGTTGAGGTTGCAGTTTATATGCTTTTATATGGTATTTTAGATAACACAAATTATAATGTGATAGATGTTAGTAAATTTAATAAAGAGCAAAGTTTGATATTATTTAAAGAAGAAACAAGAAATGTAATAAGAATTGCAGATAAATCGACAGATTTAGCAATCGTTGAAAAAAATTTTAAATTTAATAAAGGTAAATTCTGCACTAATAATGAATTTGGTGCATATTGTTTTGTTGAAGTCAAGAATTTAGCGACGGATATTGATAAAGAAGAAGTGAAAGTGCAAGAGAATAGCACAGACCATTATATTTGGACTAATGGATTAAAATGGGTCTATAGGTGTAAGAATGAAAAAGTTAGGGATATTGCTAATCTTGGCTATTACAAAGATGAATGTACTATTACTTACAAAAGAGGGTATGCAAAAGAGTTTTCAAAACTACTGGATGAACTTAGTAGTATATTTGAGAATATAGATAAGGAGTGATAAAAAATGGCGTTACAGTCAGGCTTTATAAAAAGAATAAGAGATATAATGCGTATGGATGCCGGTATTAACGGTGATGCGCAGAGAATTGAACAGATGGTATGGATGCTGTTCCTGAAGGTTTATGATGCAAAGGAAGATGATTGGGAACTTAATGAGAAGAATTACAAGTCTATTATTCCAGAAGATTGTAGATGGCGTAATTGGGCAATGCCTGATGAAAAAGGACACTCATTAACGGGTGATAAGTTGCTTGATTTTGTAAATAATACGCTATTCCCAACATTAAAGGAATTACCTGTAACACCGGACACACCTGTAAAAAAGGCTATTGTTAAATCAACATTTGAAGATGCAAACAACTATATGAAGGATGGCGTATATCTTCGCCAAGTTATTGATGTAATCAACGAGGTTGAGTTTGATGACGTAAAAGAAAGCCACGACTTCGGTTTCGTATATGAGGAAATACTAAGAGATTTACAGTCAGCAGGTTCTTCTGGTGAATTTTATACCCCAAGAGCCGTAACAGACTTTATGGCTCTTATGGTCAAGCCTAAATTAGGTGAACAGATGGCTGACTTTGCCTGTGGTACAGGTGGATTTATCACATCTTGGCTTGGGCAGTTACAAAAACAGGTAAAGAGTACAGAAGAAAGAAAGCAGTTTGATGACAGTATCTATGGCATTGAAAAGAAGCCTTTCCCATATCTTCTTTGTGTTACCAATATGCTTTTACACGACATCGAAATGCCGAACATCTATCATATGAATTCTCTTAAACATAATCTGCTTGATTATACAGAAGACGATAAATATGACGTAATACTTATGAATCCACCGTATGGAGGACATGAAGATAAGTCTATTCAAAGTTTCTTTCCTGATGATTTAGCGTCATCTGAAACTGCCGATCTGTTTATGTCTGTGATTATGTATAGACTAAAGAAAAATGGTAGAGCAGGTGTAGTTGTTCCTGATGGATTTTTATTTGGTTTAGATAATGCAAAAGTAGCAATTAAAACAAAACTGCTTACTGAATATAATTTACACACCATTGTAAGGCTCCCAGGTTCCGTATTTAGCCCTTATACATCAATCTCGACAAATATACTGTTCTTTGATAATAAAAAGCCTACAAAGGACGTATGGTATTACAGAGTAGATATTCCAAGTGATAGAAAACATTTCTCAAAGACAAAACCTATGGAACTAAAGCACTTTGATGATTGTATTGCTTGGTGGAACGACAGAAAAGAGATTGAACTTGAAGATGGAGCAAAGGCTAAATGCTACGAAAAGAGTTTTCTTTTGAATGAACAAGGATGTAATCTTGATCTTTGTGGTTATCCACACGAAGAAGAAGAGGTATTATCCCCTATGGAGACTATACAGAACTATCAAGAAAAGAGAGCAACTCTTAATGCAGAGATAGACAAAGTTCTTGCTGAACTTGAAGCATTATTACCGGGGGGTGTTACAGAATGACTCCTGAACAATTAAAAGCGAGTATTATACAGTCTGCTCTTGAAGGGAAAATAACTCAACAACGGATTGAAGATACTCCTGTCGCTGAAACACTGAATAGAATACAGGAATTACGTAATGCAATGATAAAAAGAAAAGAGATTAAAAAGGTATCAGTATTACCGATTGATGATACAGTCCCTTTTGACATTCCAGATAGTTGGAAGTGGGTAAGAATAGGTGCCATCGAGGAGATAAATCTTGGATTTACTTATAGACCAGAATATACAGATGAGGGAGTTTATTTTCTCTCTGTTAAAGATATTAGTGGAGGAAAAATCGATTTTCAAAACGCAAAGAAAGTAAGTCAAGAAACATATGACAATGCTGCATATGGTAGTAAACCACGAAAAGGTGATATTTTATTTGGTCGAGTAGGAACGATGGGAAAGCCCCAGATCATTGATACGGATGAGCCTTTTTGTATATTTGTCAGTTTAGGTTTTTTTAGGGATCATACAAATATAGTTGTTAAAGAGTATATAGCCTTATGGATGCAATCAGTTTTGTTTAATAAACAAGTTGATGAAAATGTTAGGGGCTCAGCACAACGAAATCTTAATACAGGCTGGTTAAAAGATTTTTATATTCCATTTCCCCCAATAGAAGAACAACATCGTATTGTAGCTAAGATAGAGGAACTCCTCCCGTATGTTGATCGTTACGCAAAGGCTTATGAGAAGATAGAACATTTTAATGCAAAGTTCCCTGAAGAAATGAAAAAGTCCATTCTGCAATATGCTATTCAGGGTAAATTAGTAGAGCAAAGACCTGAAGAGGGAACAGCAGAAGAGCTTTATCAGCAGATACAGGTTGAAAGAAAAGAATATAAGATAAAGGATTTGCAAGTAGGAGATATAGTAGATACACCCTTTGATATTCCGGAGTCTTGGAAGTGGATACATCTTCAAGATATAGTGAAAAAAACTATAAAGAGGGGGAAATCTCCTAAATATACGGAAAAGAGTTCGGTTCAAGTCTTTGCTCAGAAATGTAATGCCAAGACGGGTGGAATAAATATGAGTTTGGCATTATTCTTAGATGAAGCCTCTATTGAAAAGTATCCGGTAGAGGAATATATGTGTGATGGGGATATTGTAATTAACTCTACTGGTGGTGGAACAATGGGTAGGGTTGGTGTATTCCATGATACAGATAGAATGGATGGTATGCCAATTGTTCCAGATGGTCATGTTACGGTTATTCGTGCGTGCGATATGGTTGATTATAAGTACCTGTATTATTTTATTAAACACAACCAAAAGTATTTGGAGACGCAGGGTGAAGGGTCTACTAATCAAACGGAATTAAAACCTGTGACAATAGCATCATTGATTTTGCCTTTACCACCACTTCAAGAGCAGCATCGTATTGTTTCCAAGATAGAAGAACTATTACCATTATGTGATCAGTTAGTTAAGTAAGAATAAGGGTAAAATGATTATGAATAAACAAGAAACAGTAACTGTTGAATTAGAACAAGATTTACTTGATAAGATTAAAAAGAAGTCTAAAGATGATAGCATTAGTCTTGATGAGTATATCAACGATGTGCTGAAAAATCATATCGAGGAGCAGGAAGCAAAATAATGTTATACAATGCTAACGCATATTGTAAGGTTTGATTTCAAAGTTTTTACTAAAAGTGTATACAAGTTATACATTTATAAATTCAATGCCTAAACTGCCGATATAGAAAAAGGGAAAACGAATGGGAATTAGCACAGAACTAACAGGAACACCATGGCACGTGGAAAGGTTTGCAAGAGCCGAGGGTGACGAGAAAAGACATAGCCATAGGTGTAAATATTTCCGTTTTGATGGAAAGCATTGCAAGTATTATTCGGAAAAATGCAGAGGCGCTGCTCATTGTGATTATTATCTTGAAAGAGATAAAATAGAAGAGCCAGAAGCAGAAGAACCTGTTAAGGAAGAAGAACCGGTTAAGTCATCCTATCTTTCAAGTGGAGATAAAGTAAAGCACAAAACCTTTGGCGAAGGTTATGTAATTAAAGTGGATGAAGATACAGTTACAATAGCGTTTGAGGATGCAACTAAAGAACTATCCATAAACGCCCTTATAAGGCACCAATTGTTAACGATAGTATAAAAGTGTCAGAATGACAAATAAGGCTTTTAATGGGGCTGTATATGAGTTTAGAGAGGTAATTATAAATGCAAGAGAATGAGACAATAGAAAACGAACCAAAGAAAAAGAATAAGACACTATCTATAATTGCATTAGTATTAGGAATATTAAGTCTACCATCTTGTGTGTGTTGTGGTGGTGGAGCTATTTTAGGAGTATTAGCAATAATATCTGGAATAATAGCACTCGCCAAGAAAAAAGATGGAAAGGTAATGTCAATTATTAGCATAGTTTTGGGTTCTTTAGGAACTATTTTTGGTGTGTCTTTTCTTGCTTATATGATTTTTTTAGGCAAAGCTCCAAGCTATGTTGTTCCTGATGTAGTCGGAATGAATGTAAATGAAGCAATTACAACGTTAAATGAAGCAGGATTTGAAAACGTAAGTGTTACAGAGAATGGTACAACGATTTATGGAGATTATAGTGATGCTTTAATTGTTGAGAGTCAAGACCCTGTTGCTGGTTATGAAACCTTGTATTTTGCATATCAGCATTTGGAAGCGAAAGACCCAAACAAAGTATACGAAGTAAAGGTGGAAATGCCGGATGTTGCGGGATTGAGTCTGCAAGAAACGGTACAAGTTCTAAATGATTTAGAATTAACTAATGTTTCTTACGTAGATGCTTCAAATAATGAAATAGATATAACATCAGACGAAAAATGGCATGTAACAAAGCAAAGCGTTAAAGCTGGAAAAGAAATATCAACAGGTGAACAGGTAGTTATTACACTTGAAAAAGAAGTTGTGGAAGAACAGGTAGAAACTGTCGTTGAAGAAGATATAGTTGAAGAAAAACCAAGCGAAGAAACAGTTGTTGCTGAAGAACCGAAACCGGTACAAGAACCAAAGCCTACACAAGAGACAAAGCCAGAAGAAACAAAGCCAGTAGAGAAAACATTCCTTGATACTTTAAAAGAAGTAATGGATGATGAACTGGCTGAACACGTTAACTCTGTTTTAGTAGATGATTTGGGATTTGAAAACTTGAAATTAGTAGGACAAATGGGAGAGACATTAAACTACGAAATGGAAGGTTCAGATATATCTTTTGTAGTTACAGCAGTTCCAAAAGATGATACAGGTGATGAAATAATTAGGGTATTTGCACCAAATACAGGTTATACATTCTATGAAGATGGCGAAGTGATCCATTCGGTATCTGATATGGAAATGGAACGTTATCATAGAGAACATTGTGCTAACTATTTTGTAATGGGAACAAGTATCGTAGAAAGTTCAATTAGTACTTCTAGAAAAATCAAGTTTCCTAATTCCGTAACGGATTATCAAGAAGTTGGATATGCGTGGAAAGATGAGTATGTAGTAGTGCAATCATATGTATATGTCGAAAATTCATATGGTGGATATGATAAATATCAATGGATTGCTGAATTTATTCCTTTGGATGTAGATAAATTAACCTATGAGACAGTATATGTTAATGTAGCTGGAAAAGAAACTGGCGAATTTGTTGATATTGGAACAAGGTATTGTATAGAACCATAGCCTTTGTAACAGTAAATACAGGCTATACAGAAGCACAATCGGCTCTTTTTGAACTATCATATGGTGAGCCTGTTGACCAGACACCTAAATATTCTTCGTGGGCAAGAACATCAGCAGGAGTTTGCACGACGGTTTTCTTGATTGATGATTGGGCGTATGGGGATAATGATACTATTATTCTTTACCTTGATGATGGAAGAACACTTCAAACAGCAACAAGCAATGTGGTTCTTATGTATGAGCCAACAGTTGAAGGCTATGTAGGTGGTACAAATGTATCTAATGATGATCAAAATGTAGAGCAATCAGGTGTAGGAAATGAAACTATAGTAGAGGATGGAAATACAACAGAGGTAAATAATGAGCCATCACCATTTACTTATCATATTGATGATTATACTGTAGACGAATTATTGGCTGAATGTCAGTATTATTTTAATAATGTACCACAAGAGGGTTCAACTTATGAAGACTATTATTCAACAATAAAGGCAGAACCTGTTAGTACATATGAGACAAGTTGCTATTTTTCAAATAACATTGATAAAGCTGACGGTGATGTAATAAAGAGTATAAATTTAGCAGGACCAACAACTCAAATGGATGGAACTATCGGATATTCAAATGAAAATTATAGTGTTCAGATTGATTTAATAATACAGGATTATGATAGGGCTTCAGAGTTATACGACAAACTGTTAAATTATATTTCGACTACTTATTATACGGATGTAAATGATAATAGAGATTCAACCAATTGGCGTGCATATTCTTCGAGTCTTTATACAACACCTGTAATACAGATGTCAAAAGCAGAAGATGGATATTATATTTCAGTATTTGTAAATTCAAAAAGGTAATAATCAGAGAGGGAGTGTTTAAGGCGCTCCCCTTTTTTCATTTAATGCAAAATAAGTATGCTTAATTTGCAGTTTTTGTTATGTTTATTTTTGGATATATGTTGTAGTATAAAGTCATCCAATAATCATAGAAAGGAGAACAGAAGCTATGTAACACGAAAGGAGATTTAGTTATGGAAAATAATAATTTAATGAATGTAGGTAACTCATTATCAAATGTAGGCAGAACATTATCAAATATGCCGACTCCTTCACAAGGAGCAATTGATGAGGTGATTGTGATTGGCGCAAAAGCAGTTGGTTGCACTCTTATAGTGATAGGTAGTGCTTTCGCAATCGACCATGCTACGAAACATTGTAACATCGATTTTAAGTTTAAAGACATTCATTTAAAAACCACTTCAAAATAAGTTCCATAAATCATAATAATCTCCTCCTTAAAAAAAATTAATTTTTAGTTTCTCGTACACCCCAAACGATAAGAGGGTAATGTAACTATTGTTTGCTTCTGTTCTCCAATTAAGCTCGTTTTAAACGGGCTTTTATTTTTGTTCAGGCGACTATGTGGGAAAAAGCGTAAAACCTATACAAATAATAGAGCCTTTAATAAAACACTTGACAATTAACAATAAAAAACAACCTATCGTAATTGATAAGTTGTTTTTTTGTTTGTCTTTGAATTATTCTTCTTTTTTGTTGTTCATTAATTCATCAAAGGCACGTTGAGCTTTACTCATTGATGGTAAACTACTATCTTCAACAGTATACCTGTCCATCCACTCTTGCAATTGTTCCTTGGTAATATCACCATCTTCCATTTCTTTGACCTTAAAATACCATTCAGCCATAAAAGCATTAATGTTTTCAAATGAAATATACACACCTTCTTTCAAAGAACCATTTTTAACCTGTTCTTTGATGGAGTCGTCAGTTTCGATTATTCCACCATACTTTTCATATATTTTGAATAATCTATGCATTGATAGGTTAAAGTCATATTCAATATCTTCAAAGACATTACTGTCATAATCCAAATATGATGCTATTTTCTTGAGTTGTTCAGGAGTAGGTTTGCAAACATTGTGTTCAATTTGAGAAATATATGAACGATTTACACCAAGGTGTCTTGCAAGGTCGATTGCTTTTACGCCTGAACGTAGTCTTAATTCTCGTATTTTTTCGCCTATTTTCATATCAATTAAATTCCTTTGTAATAATAATATAACAAAAAATAAAAAAAATAAAGAAAATTTGTTGCAAAATTACTTAACATCTGGTATGATATAGAAAATGTTAAGTAATTATGCAACATTTAAGCGAAAATAATGTTTTAAGCTATTTTTAGTTTACAACAATCCTTTGAAAATAAGTCGATTATCGTTAAATGAAAGAACTATATGGTTCTTTCGGGTTTATTTAGGAAAGGATTAAATAACTATGAAAATTTATTTAAAGTTATCAGAAGCAGCAGATTATCTTGATGTTAGTGTACCAACCATTAGGAAGTATATTAAATCAGGGGAACTCAAAGTTTTTAAGAATGGTAGAGTAGTCAGAGTTGCAATGTCTGACCTTGAGGCATTTGTGCTTAAACGGATGGTTTAAAGAAAGGGAGGACATTGTTATGAGAGTTAAAAATGTATTTGAAAAAAAAGGTTCTCCTTACTATTACTACCGATTCAAAAAAAAGAATAGTGATGGTAAGTGGTTGTCTATTGATATTCCAACGAAAGTTCCTGTCTATAAGGGAAGGTCAAAAAAAGAAGAGGAAGCTGAAAAGGAAAAGGCTCGACAAATTGGTGTAGAGCTGGCTCAAAAGAAGTCGACGATTGAAGAACGCCAAAAGAGCGGTTTTATTGACCGAAGTCGTATGACATTTGAGGAATATGCAAATTATTACCTTGATATTTGTGGCTTGGATATTGGAACGAAGATAACATATTTAGAAACACTTAAAAAACATGTCTTCCCAGAAATTGGGCAGATTGTTTTGTGTGAATTAGTTCAGCAAGATATAAATAACTATATTCAAAAAAAGTTTGACGAGTGTTTAGAAAAGCAAAAGGCTATCGATGAAAAGATAGCTGAAGCGAAGAAGAAAGGTGTAGAAGCTAAAATTTCTTCATCTGAGAAGCCTTGTATGTATTCAATAAAGAAGCATCGAGATATAATCAGGCTTATTCTTTCGAATGCAGTTCAAGATGGTGATTTGACCGAGAATGTCGCAAAGAAAGTTAATAAAAGATTATTGGATAATCTTCCAAAAAGCGATTATGAAATAGTACCATATTCGAAAGAAGATATTAAAACATTATTAATGGCGATTAAAGATACGAAGATGGAAGCAGTAATTGTTATAGCGTCAGCTCTTGGGCTTCGAAGAGAAGAGGTCTTGGGATTACTGTGGGATGATATTAAATGGGATAAAAACCTAATTGAGATTAAAAATGTTGTGATAAGGGTAAATGGTGTTTCATCGGCAATATTTCGAAGAAGTCCGAAGACAAAGAAATCAAAACAATATCTTCCTATGTCAAATGTATTAAGGGAATATTTATTGATGTTGAAGGAAGAACAGGAAAAAGCAAGAGAATTGTATGAGGATTATGACAATCATACAATCACATATGAAGATAATTTTAAGCAAATAAAGACTTTAAACTATATAGAAGATAATCTTGATTTTGTATGCCGAGACGAGTATGGAGAAGTTATAAAGCCGAATTATGTTTCGCAAAATTTCAAGAAGATTTTGGAAAAAAATAGTCTAAAACCTATTAATTTTCACGGATTGAGACATTCTGTCGGTACAATTATCCTTGAGGAGACACACGACCTGAAAAAAGCACAGTGTCAACTCCGACATAAGGATATAGGAATAACGGCGGATACATATGCGTCGGTTATGTCGCAAAAGTATTGCGAAGATACAGCAAATATAATGTCTGCTCCAATTGGCAATATAGTAAATGCAAAGAAAAATGCTTAACAATAGTGAAATATAGTTGTTGCAGATTCAATGCAGGTTTGGTGGAAATTTTTGGTGGAAATAGGTATAATTATAAAAACTGAATCTTGTGAAAATGCCTAAAAATGCGGGTGACAGGACTTGAACCTG
>AUXO016037556.1_pt1 | contig 17710 bp, 10 predicted proteins | sample 768731 | NCBI WGS metagenome assembly AUXO01 (sample SAMN02715735, study PRJNA202380) | gut metagenome | biome: sheep rumen | host: Ovis aries | place: New Zealand: Palmerston North
ATGCAATTGATTAATATATTTTTCATATCTATCTTCATCATATTCTATCATTTTAACCACGCTTACATAATATAGAGTATAATATTAATTTACTTAATAATTAATTTTATTACATAGAAAATTAATCACTAAACACTGTAAGAATGGTTTATAATACCCAGAATCCAGATTACATTATGGTTTGCTTAATTTACCACATTGTCCTATTTCATTATAAGCTAAATATTCATTCAATATTATAAAATACGAAAAGAGGAATGTGTGGGGAAATAAAAAATGAAGAAAATTTATAATGGATAATAATTTGTATATCTATAATAATTATCTATCCTTGGAATTGGAATTTCAAGAGGCTTTTTATAATATTCATAAGTTGCCAAAAATAAAGTATTTTTAGTAAATCCTAATGCATAATAATATTTTTTTGTATTATCCCAACGTTTACCATCACTAATATATTCAATTAGTGAAGTTAATAGTTTTACTTCGTAAGGTCCTATTTGTCTTTGTAAAAGAGATGTTTTTCATCAATCATATTCAAAAATATTAGCCCATTTAATTTAGATAACTCATATTCCTGTTCAAGAGAAAAATTATATGTACTTTTGACACCAGGAATTGTATAAAAATCTGCAATTTCTTTCCAATTATTTTTTATAATTTTAAAACCATCTTTTTTATACCATTCTTCATTATGGGGATGTTTAGTGATATCAATAAAATATATTGTTCTCCTATAATAAATAAAGAACAATACATAATCTGAAGTTACATGTTTACTTTCAGATAACTCTTGGCCAACATGCAAATGATTTATTTTATAAGCATCAAAACATGAATCTTTTTTAAAAATATATTTACTTTGAAAATGAAAAATGCTATTCCCCGTCTCGATTTTGTTTTGTATATTCTTCAGATAACTTTTATGTTTTTCATCAATAAAATTATCTTCTAATTTTTTAGTTAATTCATTTGAATATTCAATTTTTAAAGGAAGTAATGGAACAGTTCTTTCAATAAAATTTACATAATTATAAAAATTATTTGGATATACATCAAAGTCCTCAAATCCTATTGGAAGAATAGGATATTTAGTCTTAATTCTTTTTAATTCATTCTCAAATAAATTATCAAAATCTTTTATAAAATTCATTTTACCACATAATTAATTTATTTTTTTAAAGTAAGTAAATCATCCATGAATATTAAATTTAATACGGTCTTATTAATAATAGTATATTTCAACTTTTTATCTATCTTATGAATTATATATAAGAGTTGACTAAATAATTAACAATAAAAGTAATATTATATGGTTGATTTAAAATTTCAATAACAATAAAGAATAAAAATTTTGTACAAATGATGAATAAATAATCTAAATATTTAAAATATGTAAGAGTTTCAAGAACTTAATTTTTCTAAACAAAATTAAATAAATGAATTATTTTAACAAGACAAAAGATCTAATATAATTTAAGATATAAAAAGTTTTTAAAAGATTATTCCAGAATAAATTGATTATAAGAAAAATAATTTAATAATAGTCGTGGGATGTGAAAGAATGGATTTTACTGAATTAATGGAATTAAATTACAGAAATATGGATAAACAAGATATATTAGTTCAAAAATATGACAACAACGTGAATATTTTAGATCTTTATCCAGAATATAAAATTAAAGGATCTCATACAAGTTATTCTCCTATGATTGATAATCAAATGAAATTATTTCACTTATTTCCATTTTTTAAACATATCATCGTTGATATCATACCATTTAATAACCAAAAAATATTTGAAGAAAATTATGGAATGGGTGTAAATGATTTATTAGAATTAAATATGAAAGGGAAAATCTTATTTAGGTTACCTTTTGTACCGCAGTACTATTATGGGTTAGAAAATAATTATTTAGATGAAATAATATGTCTTAATCCTCCATGTTCTATATTATCAAATTATTCTCATGGTTTACTAGTAAATCATAATGATGAAAATCAATTAAAAGAGTTAAATAATTTATTTAATACCGAATTAAAATTTTTTAATCCCTATTTATTAGATAGAGGTGAATTTGATCCATTATCTATTTTTGCTGTTAATATGGTTCACAATTATTCCAATAAATTAGAAAATTATCCTGATACTTATTATTCGGAAACAAATAAAGAATATTTACGAAAATTATGGAGTTGTGGATTTAATAATATTGTAGATAATCTTAAAGAATTTTTAAATAAAGATAAAAATAGATTAGATTTATCATTATTATATTCTGGTTTATATTCTAAATTTTTATCAGATCCTATTTTAGAATCATTAGATGGAACACATCTCTTAAATTATAGACTTAAATATATTTCAAATGAATTAAATTTTCGTCGAAGTTCAGGAATATTTAATGATAATGGTTATTTGAGACAATTATCTTTTAATAATTCAGACATACTAAATAGTGAACTTATTAAAGTAGTTAATGAAAAAGTAGAATTTCCATTATTGGATAGTCTTGAAAGTTATGATGACATAAAATATAATGGAGCAAAAGATGCTTTGTTAGTTTAGAAAAAGAAATATCAAAAAAAAATCCAAATAATATAACAGAATATATAAATTTACTTAATGATGAACTTTTAGAAGCAAAAGAAACAATACAAAGTTTTAATAATTCAAATAACAACAAATTAAAGAAAATTATGGGATGTATTGGATTAATTGGAAATATAGGAAGTTTAATATCACCAACAGAATATAAAAGTTATTTTGATTTAATAGGACTGGGAAGCAATGTTATTAAAGAAGGAATAAATACAAACAAATTTCAACAAATTTTGAAACGAATATCTAAATTTAGAAAACCCAACCATGTAATTTTCTTTTTAGATAATAAAGAAACAATTTTTATAAAGGATATGAATAAAGATAAAACTAATTATACTCCAATTGAAGATAATTTAAACAAAAAATATGTATATTATGAATATTTGTTAGATAAAATTCCATCATTAAAAGAATTTATAGCTATCAGTTCCAAAGAGTATATTAATTCACAATTTGAAATATCTTTAGATAAAAATAAAAAATTTACAAACAATTTGATAAATGATATTCAAAAATATATAAAACCAGAATTATTAAAAAAACAATATAAATCCCAACTAATATATGGAATATCATATCAAGTAAATAATCATAATTATATAACAAATGATATTACAATAGATATTATCAATCCGAAATATATTAGACCTGTAATCATAGATGGAAATATACAATTTTATAAAATGATAAAAAGAGGTAATGAAATTAAAATATCATCTAAAAATGTAACAGTTAATAAAGGATTTTCATTTATAGAAAATAATATCAATTATTTAGACATGATGTACCCTAAAATAACAAATAAAGATACAAGACCTAAATTAAAATGGGATTTATATCAAATCGAAGAAGAAAAATTAAAAACAGCTAGCCTCGAAGAATCATTGAAAATTTTAGAAGAATTACATAAAAAATCAAATGAATTTAAGAAAAATTATTATTTACAATCAAAAGTACTTATCCAAATAGGTGATCTTTATTATAATTGTGAAAATATAAAAAAGGCTAATAAATATTATAAAGAATCATTAAAAATATTATCAAACTGTAAAAGTTCAGAATTAAAAATAATTGAAGAAAACCTTAAAAATAAACTAGATAAAAATGATAAATAATTATTTGGTGAACATTATGGGATATATAGAACCAACATTTAATAAAGATAAATTTACATGTCCTCATTGTAATACAGTCACAGAACAAAAATGGGCAAATATGATAGTAGCTATGAATTTTTTTAAAGATAATTCAGGTAGCAAAACAATTCAAGATAGAATTAAAGAAAGATATAATTTAGAAAACTTACAATCCGCCCAATGTAATTATTGCAAAAATTATTCTTTATGGATTGATGAAAAGAGAATATATCCACGAAAAACTAATATTCCAGAACCAAATGAGGATATGCCGGATGATATTAAAAAAGATTATATTGAAGCTAGTATAATAGTCGAAGATTCTCCTAGATGTGCATGTTCATTACTAAGACTAGCTTTACAGAAATTAATGAGTGAATTAGGAGAAAAAGGTAAAGATTTAAACGAAGATATTGGAAATTTGGTAAAAAAAGGGTTAGATGTTAAAATTCAGAAAGCATTAGATTCTATAAGAATAATTGGAAATGAATCCGTTCATCCAAGTGAGTTTATACTTGTTGGTGATTATGATACAGCAAAATCATTATTTAAAATTTTAAATATTATTGTAAAAGAAATGATTTCACAACCTAAAGAAATAGATGAATTATTTAATCAATTACCTAAAAATAAAATTAATGGTATTGAAAATAGAGATAAAAATTAATAGAACTTTACATTTATTAGAATATTTCTTAATTTTTTTTAATACTCTGAATTTCTATCCATATATTGAGTTTCAATAAGCTGATAATTTCTTCTTAATATTAAGTCTATATATTGAATTTGATGTTTAGTATTAGTAAATAAACAAAACAGTATATTTTATATCTATTTGACAAAGATAATACTTTATAACATGTGAAAAGAATGAAAAATGAATTGAATTATATTTTATTTTTAATGATTTTATTAATGTACTTGTTGTAATCATTCATTAATTCATTTGAATTATCTATAAAATTTAATAACAATGTATCTACTAAAAACTTCATAATTATATTTGATTCCTGGATAATATCTTCTTCATTCTCATGAGTTAATTTATGTCTGCAGTCAGTTAAAATATCAACAAAGCAAGGTAACACATTATTATAATAATTTTCTTTCTTCAATATGTTAATAATTATTTTTTTAAGAATCTCTGTATCAAATTCATCATCTTTCTCATAATATTTAATAATTCTTTCAAAAAGTCTCCATAAATCAAAGAAGTAATAATTGATATCCTTATTATTCAATGATTTATTATATAATGATAAAAAATCTACTAAAATAGGTATAAATTCTTTATTAATATTATCTATCTTTTCCTGATTTTTAAATATATTTTTATCATTTAATGAATTGTTAGTTATTCTTATTTTTTCATCAAACAAAATTTGGTCAATAGTTTCTTCATAATAAGGAGTTCCTTGGATAACTGTAATCATTTCTTCATGATTTACTTCATATTCGGAATATTCACTTATTATTTTTCCATCAGATAATAACCTTAATAAACCCAATATCCCATTACCAATAGCATAAATATCCAAATCTTTGTATAAAGAATCATTTTTATTAAATTTAACTGTTAAATTGTTCCAATTATCATGTTTAGAAGCTACAATTGGTTGAGTTAACTCAGGTTTGTTAATAAAAGTATTCAAAGAATTTAATTCAACATGAAATATTTTTCCTATCAAATTTAGATCTTTGAAATGAGTATTATATTGTATATTTGTAACAAAGAATATCTCTTCAGATTCAATATCTATTTGATAAATTCTATCCATAACCTTATCTAAAAACTGCATATCAATATCATTTTCTTCAAAATTAATTGATTCGAGGATACCATTTAAATTTAAGGTAGTGAGGTTAATATTATTATTTTTACAGGTGTTCTTGATTCTTTTATCTTCAAATAATGCATATTTTAATATTGAATGGATATATTTTTGTGAAAATATATGGGTATTAGAATCTTTATTTATATTATCCAATACCATTTTAATTCTATTTTTATAATCCATTGAATATGCTCTCCAGTGTGAAATTAAAATTTTATAGCCCTATAATAATTTTCATCTTCAATTTCATCAAATAACTTTAAATCAATACCAGTATAAGTTCCAGGATAAAATACGACCAATGGTACGTCTATAACTTCCAGATCATATAATATATCTCTTGATCGTAGCATAGGGTAGACTTTACCTATTCCCGTAATAAATATAATGTCATTTGATTCATGGTTATCCAAAATATAGTTTACAAGTAAGTTTTCATCATGTCCTACTTTAATCATATTTTGTATGGTCTTTAGTGTTTTATCAGTACCCATATCTTTTTCAAGTGCAAAGATATCTTCAAAATAACCTTCATCTTTAATAATTTCAAATAACAAATTATATAAATCAAAATCTTTTATATTAAAGGAATAATCATTATTATTTGTCTTATTAATTATTTTATGGATTTTTTCTCTTGCAAACAGTTCTAATTTAGGATTATAATCAAAAATATAATATCCCACATCATTACTTAATCCTTTATTTTGATAGAAAGTATCTTCTTTAATTTCATGTTCTAATCTATTAAATTTTTCCACCAATTCTTTTTCATCCATAGATACACCTTATAATATTATTTCAATGAAATTTTGAAATCCCTTATTTATTAAAATATTTTGAATATCATAATCAAAATATATCTCCTTAATTTTATTATCTCCAGACAATAGTCCTGAATCCCTTAATAATGATAAATAAGTAGATTTAATTCTCTTAATTACTTCTTCCGACCACTGATTTACTTTTTCATTTTCAATCTTTTTTCTTTCAAAGAATTTATCTAAGTCTTTTTTAGTTAAGTATTCATAACCTAATAATTTCTTTTCTCGATATATCTCATCCATAAATTCATAAAATAATCTATCAGTAGCCATTATACCTATTAATACTAATATTTTAGCAGTAGATAAATCACAATCTAAAAATTTTTCAAGAATTTCCTTAGGAAAAACAGACATTCTATTATATGTTGTGTTTGATATGTTTTTAGAACGTGTTACTGTGTTAACTTGAAAAGTATTATCTTCAGTAGTTATTTTATTAATTTCTGTTTTAGATAAACCCTTTAAAATTAAATTAACTGTCCTTTTAGATTCATAATACCAGAAAGAACTTCTGATAATGGTAGTTTTATATGTCATAATATTCTTATAATTAATGTATTTGTTAATAATGTAATTTATAAATTAACTAGTCTTAAATAATGAAAACAACAAAACTTAAACTATATTAAACAAGGTCTGTGGATGAAAATGATAATTAAAGATATGTTTGAAAAACCCATTAATAGAGATATGAACACAGTTATTAAAGCGGGAGAAAAAGATGAAGATATTATAGATCAAGAACTAGATGAATATGTGGTTACAAGAGAACTATTAAACCATTTTACAGAATTTTTTGAAAGATATGCATCACACATATCGAATCCTACTTCAGATATGGGAGTTTGGATATCTGGTTTTTATGGTAGTGGTAAATCTCATTTTTTAAAAATATTATCTTACATCTTAGATGGTAATCTTTTAGTTAAAGGAAAAAAACCTATTGAATATTTTGAAGAAGGAAAAATTTCGGACCCATTAATTATCGCAAATATGAAAAAAAGTGCTCAGGTATCAACAGATGTAAAATTATTTAACATTAGTTCCAAAAGTGCTTCCGATGATAAAGATATAGTAAAAGTATTTTTAAAACAATTTAATAGTATACAAGGTTATTGTGATAATGATTATTTTTTCCTCGCTGATTTAGAAAAAGAATTAGATGATGAAAATAAATTGAAAGCTTTCAAAGAAGAATTTAAAAAGAATTCTGGAATATCATGGTATAAAGGAAGAAATATATATCTTCTTAAACGTGATGCTATAATTCAATCATTAGTAAATATTAATTATATGAGTGAAGAAAGTGCTAAAGAATGGATAAAAAAATCAGAAGATAACTATTCAATAACACCCGAAGTTTTAGCTGAAAAAATCAATGAATACTGTGAAAAAAAAGGAAATAATCATCATATTATTTTTTTAGTAGATGAAATGGGTCAATATATAGGGGCAGATAAAGATTTAATGTTAAGTTTACAGACCATTGTTGAAGAATTAGGAATCAAATGTAAAGGAAAAGTATGGGTTGTAGTTACAAGCCAACAAAATATAGATGATCTTGTAAATGTTATCAATGACGATTTTTCAAAAATTACTGGAAGATTCAAAACTAAACTAAATTTATCCTCATCAAATGTAAATGAGGTAATTAGACGTAGATTACTCGAAAAAAAAGAACCAGTAAACAATTATCTAAAAAGTTATTATGATGAGATAGAATATGAATTAAAAAATGTTTTATATTTCGATAATAAAGCTGAAATTAAAAAATATGCTAATAATGAAGATTTTGCTGAAATTTACCCATTTGTTCCATATCAAATAAATTTATTACAATCCGTACTAAAAACTACAAGAGAACATGGCTCTAGTGGAAAAGATGTGGGCGAAGGAGAAAGATCTATGTTAGATTTCTTCCATGAAACAGCAGTAAGATCTATGTATGACGAAGATAACACAATAATTCCATTCTATAAATTTTATGATTCATTAGCCAAACATTTAGATCATGAAAAAAGCATTGTAATAAATAATGCAATTGACAACCAACAACTTGATGAATTTGATGTAAATATATTAAAAACATTATTAATGATTAAACATGTTGACAAAATTGAATCAAATGCCATAAACATCACAGGATTAATGATAGAAAACATAAAAACAGATCGAAATGAACTAATTAAAAAAGTAGAAAAATCCTTACAAAAATTATACAATGAATCTTTAATAGGAAAAAATGGAAAAAAATACACTTTCTTAACAAATGATGAACAAGAAACCAATCGAGCTATTAAACGAGAACCAGTAGATAATAATGAGATAATAGATGCCATATACCAACAAACATTTAATGAAATAATTGATTTAAAAAAATACCGATATGATAAAAATCATGATTTTAACTTCAACAAATCAGTAGACAATATTACAAAAGGTAATCATAGCATGGGATTAAGAATAATCACACCATTATATGAATTTAACCTAAATATTGAAAATGAACAAATGATTCATAATGCTTTAAGAGAATTATCAGAAAATGAAAAAGAAGCAATTATATACTTTAAAAATGATTTATTATTAGAAGATATAAAAAATAATATACAAATAAAAAAATATCTTGATAAACATAGAACAGACATCAAATCTTCTGTAAGAAAAACCAAAAAAGAAGAATATCTCGAACAAGAAAAGAACATAGATATGCGTATAGAAGAATCAATAAAAAATTCAGATGTTTATATTGATGGTCATTTAGAATCAATAGAAGAAAAAAATTCCAAAGAAAGAATCAATGAAATAATGACTAAATTATGCAAAAAAATTTACAACAAATTAGACTTAATGGACTTTAAACCAGATAAAGTTGATATAAAACGATTACTAGAAACTTCAGAAGAACCTGAAGAATTCGTCAGTCATAAATATGATGTAATATTAAACGAAATTGAAAATCATCTAGATATGAAAAAAAGAAAATTTGAACCCGTAACATTAAATGATTTAATTAAAAGATTTAGCGTAGCTCCTTACGGTTATAACGATACCGAAATACAATGGTTAATAATTAAATTATACACGCAAAAACGAATAAACATAACTAAAAGTTCAACAAACTTTAACGAATACACGAACGAGAAAAAAATAACTATTATAACACAAAGAAAAAATTATGACAGTATTCTGATTGAAAAGAAAAAACAAACTTCAATACATGAATTAAACCAATTAAAAGAATTATTAACAGAAATATCCGGAACGATTGTACCAGATAAAGACATACCTCAAAAATTACAAGAAGAATTCCACATATTACACAAGAAAATTACAGAAATATTCAATAGATACAATAAAAAATATCCATATCCCGGAGAAAAATTAGTAACAGAATCTTACGAATTATTTAACGAAATACATAACATAACAAATGAAGAACAATTTATAGAATACATGGTAAAAGAAAAAGACAATATTTTAGATTATTATGAGGATTTAGATGATATTTTTAAATTTTTTGAAGGAACGCGTTGTGAACTGTTTGAAGAAGGAGTAGATACTCATAGATTATATGAAGAAAATAAATATAACCTAAATAACTCTCAACTAGATGAATATAATGATAAAATATTAGAAATAATTAACATGGAAAAACCATACACATACATAAGGAATTTACCAATTATTTGTAACGAGTTTAAAGAAGAATATTTTAAAGAACTAAAAACTCTAAAAGATCCAATAATAACTGAAATTAATGAATACGAAAATTCATTAATAAATGAGTTAGACGATGAAAAACTAACAAATATGTTTAAAACAAAAATAAATGATTCATATAATGACTTAAAAAACAGACTAGACAAAACTAAAAATATATCAGAAATCAAAGGATTTAACAGCCAAATAATAAATACTCATGAAAAATACCAGAAACAAATTGACAGATACAAAGAACAAAGAAAAAATGAAACTAATCAACAAGATAAAGGTAAAATAAAACCAACACCTACAGAACCAAAAATAAAACCAAAAACAGTTTATCTAAATGAATTAATAGCAGACAATGAAACAAAAATTGATAATGATTTAGAATTAAACAAATTTATGAAAAAACTCCAAAAAGAACTTAAAAAACAATTAGACTTAAACAAAAAAATAAATATTAAGTTATAAAGGAGGTGAGAAAAATGAATAAAAATAATATAGAAACATTCGCAGTAAAAGCAAGAAAACAATTGATTGAAAATTTAACATATGAAGCTAATCGGATTGGAATTTCTAAAGAAGAAATATTAGAACCAACAACCAATGCAGAAGATATGCAAACCTTCACAACAGCGGGAATAACCAATACTATTTATGGGAAAAAAATTGAACAAAGAAAACAATTAATCCAAGAAATAGATAATAATGGATTTGAGAATACCATTGAAAAAATAGCTTACACATGGTTTAATAGGATAATTGCAATACGATTTATGGAAGTAAACAATTACTTACCTACACACACAAGAGTACTTTCTAGCATAATTCCAGAAAAAAAAGAACCCGATATAATTGAAGAAGCATTAAATTTAGATTTAAACTATACACCAGAGGATATTAAACAAATATATGAATACAAAGAAGAAAATAATACAGATGCATTATTTAAGTTACTTTTCATCAAACAATGTAACAAACTAAATGAAATACTACCTGAATTATTTGAAACTATAGATGATTATACAGAGATATTATTTAATATACAATTATCCAACGAAAAAAACATAATTTACAAATTGATAGAAGCGATACCAGAAGAAGATTTCCAAAACCAAGTGGAAATTTTAGGTTGGATGTATCAATACTACAACAAAGAATTAAAAGATGATACCTTTAAAAAATTAAAGAAAAATATTAAAATTACTAAAGAAACTATTCCACCAGCTACACAAATATTCACACCTAAATGGATAGTAAAATACATGGTTGAAAATTCTTTAGGTCGCTTATGGTTAAATCATTATCCTGAAAGTAATTTAATAGAGAAATGGGATTACTTGATAGTTGAAAATGAATTGATAACAAACCATAAAAATGAATCCATTATGATTGAAAATGTAAAAATTATAGATCCATGTATGGGTTCTGGTCATATTTTAACGTATCTTTTTGATATACTAATGGACATTTATTTATCCTTAGGATATACAGAAAAAGAAGCTACAATAACAATTCTTGAAAAAAATATTTATGGATTAGATATTGATGAAAGAGCTTATCAATTAGCTTATTTTGCTTTGATGATGAAAGCTAGAAGTTATTATCCTAGAATATTTAATAAAAATATCAAACCAATCCTAACCAACATCGAAGAATCGAAAGATCTTTCTGACAAATTTATAAAATATTTAACAGAAGTTAAACCTGAAATAATTGAAGATGTAACTTATGTTAAAGAACTTTTCTATGATGCAAAATTATATGGGAGTATTATTAATTGTGATAACATAGATTTTAAAGAAATTAATGATTTTTTAGTTGATTTGGAAAATAATAAAAACAGTATGGTTTATTTAACTTATAAAAATGATATTATACTATTAAAAAAATTACTTTTACAATTCGATATATTATCTAAAAAATATGATGTTGTGATTACAAATCCCCCTTATATGAGTAGTAGAGGAATGAATTCAGACTTAATTAATTATTTAAAAGAAAAATATCCTAATACTAAAAGTGATATGAGTACTGTTTTTATGGAAAAAGCCTTTGATTTAACTAAAAAAAATGGTTTTATATCTATGATAAATATACCTGTTTGGATGTATATCGCTTCTTATGAAAAATTAAGAGAGAATATTATTAAAAATAAATCAATTGTAAATATGTTACATTTAGGTAGAGGAATATTTGGTTCTGACTTTGGTACAACTTCTTTTGTAATATACAACTCCAATATAGAAAATTATGATTCAATTTTCTATCAATTATATGAAGATAAAGGTGCAGTTGATTCCATAGAACAGAAAGAAGAATGGTTTTTAAATAAGAAAAATATTTTTAGCATTAAACAAGAAAAATTCTTAGAGATACATGGAATACCGATATCTTATTGGATAAATGATAATTTCGTGGAAATATTTAAAAACGAAAAAGTATTATCAGATTTTTCTGATGTTAAACAAGGTTTAGCTACTGGAAGCAATGATAAATTTTTAAGATTATGGTTTGAGATTGAAAAATCAAAAATTGAATTTGAATGTTCGTCATGTACTCAATCCCAAAGGAATAATAATGTTTGGTATCCTTATAATAAAGGAGGTAATTTTAGAAAATGGTATGGAAATCATGAATATGTTGTAAATTGGCATAATGATGGAAATTTAATTAGAAATTTTAAAGATTCGAAAGGAAAATTGAAATCTCGACCTCAAAATACAGATTATTATTTTAAACCAGCCATTAGTTGGTCTTTAGTATCTTCGGGTAAAATTGCTTTTAGATATTATCCTCCAGGATTTATATTTGATGTAGCAGGTTGCTCCATATTTACAGAACAGAATTTTTATTATTTATTAGCATTTTTAAATTCAAAAGTTTCTGATTATATAGTAGACATCTTAGCACCAACGATAAATTTTAGTGTGGGATATATTTCAAATATTCCAACAATATTAAATGAAAAAAATAAGGACAATATCATTGAATTATCAAAACAAAATGTTAATATTTGTAAAAACGATTTTAATGAACAAGAAACGAGTTGGAATTTCACAAAACATCCATTGATGAAAGAAAATAGTCTTTTAGAAAATAACTTTGAAATTTATAAGAATTATAAAGAGGACCAATTTAATTTACTAAAAAGTAATGAAATTAAACTTAATGAGCTATTTACTGAGATATATCATGAAAATTCAATTGATACATATGTTGAAGATAAATATGTTTCTGTAAGAAAAGCTGAATATGAAACAGATATTAAATCATTTATATCTTATGCAGTAGGTTGTATTTTTGGTCGTTATAGTTTAGATGAAGAAGGTTTAATATTTTCTGGAGGAGACTTTAATCAAAATAGATATTCTAAATTTATTCCAGATGAAGATAATATCATCCCTGTTTTAGAAGAAGAATATTTTGAAGATGATATTGTAAATAGATTTATAGAATTTATAAAAATTGGTTTTGGAAAGGATAATCTAGATGAAAATTTAGAATTTATTGCCAATGCATTAAATAATAAAGGAAACACTAATAGAGAGATTATAAGAAATTATTTTGTAAACGATTTCTTTGAAGACCACCTTAAAATGTACTCAGTAACTATGAGAAAAGCTCCGATTTATTGGATGTTTGATAGTGGAAAACAAAATTCTTTCAAATGTCTAATTAATATCCATAGGTATGAACCAAAATTAATTTCTCGTATTAGGCATGATTATTTACTTAAAACTCTACAAAATATTGATGACAACCTTCAAGAACAACAAAAGATAATCAATGAATCTGAAAATAAAACTCGTATCAGAAACGCTAAAAATAAAAAGTCAAAATTATTGAAACAAAAAGATGAAATTAAATTATATGATTTAGCCCTTGAACATATCGCTAATAAAAAAATAGAACTTGATTTAGATGATGGAGTTAAAGACAATTATAAGAAATTCCAAAATATTGAAGTTATAGATCCTAAATCAAATAAGAAAAAGAAAATTAATCTTTTAAGAAAATTGTAGGATGGTGATTTCATGGATTTAGATACTGAAAAAAAACTTAATGAATTATTTTCATTAGAAGATAATAGAATTATTGTTTGGTTGGATGAAGAAAAAGAATTCTATAATGATATCAACGATATGGATTTATGCTGTGATGTTATATTTTTTGATAAATGTAGTCCTATTTATGTAAAATATCGTATTGAAACTGAAGATAAAAACTTTTTAATTTATGTTAATCAAGCAAAAGTATCTTTAAAGAATAATTTATTTGGTGATATTTTTTCATATGCCCATCAATTTTCTGCAGATAAAATTTCTATAATTATGAATGAACTTAACATCCCTAATGAATTTAAAGATACTATTAAACCTTATTACAAATTTTTTAATGCAAAAGCCAGAGCTAATGATTTTAAGAAATTAAACTTTAAAGAGTATACTGAAGATAGTATTAAACTTGGTATTATTTGTGCTGCTTTAAAAGAAAAAAATTTAAAATTTGAAAATATTATGAAAAAAGTTTTAATGGAAGGTCTTGAAAATAACAAACAATTGGATATTTTAAAGAAATATAATTTATTAGATGATTTTTGGTATTATGTTAATAAAGTATATTCTTATTCAGAGAAAAAACCTACTTTAATGAAATTATTTATTTGTATGAGCATTACATATACAAAAATAAATTTTTCAGATAATTTTCCAGATATCTTGAATCAATATGTTTTAAATGATGAAAATAATGTTTCGGTTTTCTTAGAAAATTTCATGTATAATATGAATTACTCAGAAATTTTTAATGAATTATCAGATGTTGTTTCTGATAAATTAAAATTAAAAGAGAAATTTAGAAATAACCAAGTTGAAGATTATATGAAATGTGATACTTTCAAATTATTTGATGAGAATATTATTAAATATTATGTCAAACTTCTCGGTGAAAATAAACAAGAATTAAGCATTAATTTCGATGAGTTTCGTGATAAAACACATTATTACTCTATTTATAGTGATTATTATAAATTAATTCGTTATGCCAGTAATTTTATTGGTTTAATTAATCGTTTCGAAGAAGAAGCATTGCCTGAAGACATAAATGTTTTAATTGTCCTGTTTACTAAGAAATATTCTAAATTTGATAAATATTATCGGAAATTTTATTTTCATTATGATCATTTAAGTCAAGAATTTAAAGAATATGAGGAATTAGAAAAATTACGTCTATTAATTGAAAATATGTATAGTAATAGTTTCTTAATAAAAATAAACAACAAATTTTATGAGTTATTAACAAATTCATCAATTAATGAGATTACATTAAGAAAACAATGGAATTTCTACAATCAAATTGTAAAAAAATCTGTTAAAAAACATAAAACTGTAGTTATCATTTCAGATGCATTCCGATATGGTAATGCTTTAGAATTAAATAAAATAATGGAATTTGATCCTACTAGAAAAACAGAATTAAATGCAATGTTTTCAACTATACCTTCTTATACTTCATTAGGTATGGCTTCGTTATTACCGCATAAAACAATAGGATATGAAAGAGATAATGTATTAATAGATGATTCACCTACTGGAAATTTAGATTATAGGAAAAAAATACTTAAAAAATATTCTGATAAATATGATGCAATAGATTATGATGATATAATTAATATGAATAGACCAGAACTTGATGATTTATTTAAAGATGTTGATTTACTTTATGTATATCATGATCAAGTTGATGCTCGAGGAGATCATCCTGCTACAGAGAATGAAGTATTTAATGCAGTTGAAGAGTCATTAACTGAACTAGATAATTTAATTCAAAAATTAACTAATCATAATAAGTGTAATCATTTCTATATTACTTCAGATCATGGTTTTATTTATAAAAGAAATAAATTACAAGAATTTTCTAAAATTGATTTAGAAGAATATAAACAACAAGAATTAATTATTAAAAAAAGAAGATGTATATTAACTGATATGCCTACGGATATTGAAGACACAATCTGTTTTTCACTAGATTATATGAACATTAATAATCTTTATGTGACAGTACCTTATGGTGTAAACGTTTTTAAATGTCAATGTGGTGGTATGAACTTTGTTCACGGAGGAGCAGCACTTGAAGAAGTCATCATTCCATTATTATATGTTAATAGTACTACTGGCAAAAGTAAACTGCAAAAACAAGTAGAATTACAATTAATTGATAATAAAAGAAAAATATCAAACTATATAACTAGCATACGATTCTATCAGAAAGAAAATATCACAGAAAATATCACACCACTTAAAGCATCAGTTTATTTTGTTGATAGCAAAGGATATAAAATTAGTGATGATAATATGATTTATGCAAATATAACTAGTGATAATCCATTAGATAGAGAATTTAAACTAGATTTTAGATTTAAAGAGGATGAAAAATACGATAAAAAAGATAATTATTTTCTTGTAATTGACGACATGGAAAAAGAAATTGATAAAGAAGTCGGACGTTATAATTATATTATTGATTTAGGTATACAAGATGGATTTAAATTTTAACAGGTAGGTGGTGAAAGAAAATGGAATTACTAGATGATAATGTTGATTTAAATTATAAACTTAAACTCTATTTTGACGGAAGAGTAGTTAGAAAAGATCTTACCAAAAAGATTAAAGAAGGCGCTAACGTACCAGTATATGTGCTGGAATATTTGTTAGGTAAATATTGTTCTAGTGATGAAAGTTTAATAGAGGAAGGTGTCAAAACTGTCAAGTCTATTTTAGCTAATAATTATGTAAGACCAGATGAATCACAGCTCATACTATCTAAACTCAGAGAAAGGGGTTCTTATAGTGTAATTGATAAAGTAACAGTTAAACTGAATTATAAAAATGATCGTTATGAAGCATCATTTTCCAATCTTGGTCTTAAAGAGGTTCCTATTCATGAATCTTTTCCATTAAAATATGAAAGATTACTTGGTGGAGATATATGGTGTATGATAAATTTTGAATATTACTTTGATGATGCAGATAGAATGTCAAACCCATTCAAAATAAAGCAACTTTTACCAATACAAATACCTAACTTAGATTTAGAAGAAATAATACAAAACCGTAAAAACTTTACCAAAGATGAATGGATAGATTTACTCTTAAGATCATGTGGAATGGAACCTACACAATTTAATAATAGAGTAAAATGGTTATTGTTAACCAGGATATCACCATTAGTTGAAAACAACTTTAATCTATGTGAATTAGGTCCACGTGGAACAGGAAAGTCTCACATCTACAAGGAAATATCACCAAACAGTATACTAGTATCCGGTGGGCAAACAACAGTAGCAAATTTATTTTATAACATGCAAACAAAACAAATAGGACTCATTGGAATGTGGGACTGTGTAGCATTCGATGAAGTAGCAGGAATTAAATTCAAAGACAAAGATGGAATAGCTATAATGAAAGACTACATGGCATCAGGATCATTTTCAAGAGGAAGAGAAGAAAAAAATGCAAATGCTTCCATGGTATTTGTTGGAAACATCAACCAAAGTGTAGAATCACTCCTTAAAACATCAAATCTATTCGAACCATT
>AUXO013356989.1_pt1 | contig 17706 bp, 12 predicted proteins | sample 768731 | NCBI WGS metagenome assembly AUXO01 (sample SAMN02715735, study PRJNA202380) | gut metagenome | biome: sheep rumen | host: Ovis aries | place: New Zealand: Palmerston North
CGGGATATGGCTCAGGAGGCAGATCTGTCTGAGGCTGAGACGCTTGCTGTTCAGGATGGTGAGGATCTGACTATAACTTCTGAGGGTGTGTATGTTTTGTCCGGTTCTTCAAAGGATACAACTGTTTATGTTGAAGCAGGAGATGAGGATAAGGTTCAGATAGTTCTGGATGGAGTGAGTATAACAAATGAAGATTCTCCGGCTATATATGTTAAGAGTGCGGACAAGGTATTTGTGACGACTGTTAGTGGAACGGATAATACGATGTCAGTGAGCCAAAGCTTTGTGGCTGATGGGGATACCAATCTGGATGGAGTGATTTTCTCAAAGGATGATCTGGTATTAAATGGAAAGGGCACTCTTTCAATTACATCAACGGATAATGCTGTTGTATGCAAGGATACGCTGAAGATTACAGGAGGTACTATTACAGCAGAAGCTGCCGGAACTGCTTTTGAAGCAAATGATGCAATTGAAATAGCTGACGGAAGTATTGAGGTTACTCGTTCTATAGACGCACTTCATGCTGAAAATGATGAGGATGACAGTGTTGGTTCCATCTATATCGGCGGAGGAAGTTTGAGGCTCACTGCTGAGGATGATACTATACATGCGACGACAACAGTTCAGATAGATGGTGGCGAGCTTGATCTTACAGGTGCAGAGTGTATTGAGGCTACATCTATTCAGATAAACGAAGGCACCATAAAAATAACTGCATCAGATGATGGAATAAATGCCGGACAGAAGTCTTCTCAGCTTTCACCTGTTTTTGAAATGAATGGTGGCGAAGTTACTATAACTATGGGAGCAGGAGATACGGATGGCGTTGACTCAAACGGTGATATCTATATAAATGGTGGTACGATAAGTATAAGCGGACAGTCGACATTTGACTGCGATGGAAATGCTGTCTATAACGGTGGTACTATCATAGAGAATGGACAGGAGACGAATACCATAACCAATCAGATGATGGGCGGTCCCGGGATGGGTGGCTTTGGTAGACCGGATGGATCTACTCCCGGAGGTGATTTCGGTGAAGAGTTCGGTAATGATGGCGGCTTCGGTGGACGTAGAGGCCCGAGATAAATAAAAACTATGATTTTAACAGAGGCTGTTATATAATAAGGGGTGCCGGTCAGCCGGCACCTTTTCATATGTTATAAATCGTGGTGAGTAATTCACTACAAGGGAAGGAAGAATTATTATGAAGATAATAGATATTTTGAACAAGAAAAATATGTCTCTCTCCTTTGAGGTTTTCCCTCCAAAGAAGGAAAGCTCATTCGAAAGTGTCGTTAAGGCTACTGAGGAAATCGCAGCGTGTCATCCTGCATTTATGAGTGTTACCTACGGAGCAGGTGGCGGCACAAGCAGATATACCATGGAGATAGCAAAAAATATAAAGGAAAAGTACGGCGTTCCCAGTCTGGCTCATCTGACCTGTGTATCCTCCAGTAAGGAAACAGTTCATCAGAAAATAGAAGAGATGAAGGAAATGGGGATAGAAAATGTTATGGCGCTTAGAGGCGATCTGACACCTGAGCTTGAGGAAAGTGATCCTTCCACCTGGGAGTATAAGCATGCAACTGAGCTCGTTCAGGAGCTGAAGGAAAGAGGAGATTTCTGTATAGGTGTTGCCTGCTATCCGGAGGTACATCCTGAAAGTATAAATCAGAAGGATGACCTGCTTCACATTAAAGAAAAGGTTGATGCGGGTGCAGACTTCCTTACTACACAGATGGTGTTTGACAACAATCTCTTTTTCAATTTTATGTACAAGATAAGAGAGATAGGAGTTACTTGTCCTGTCATACCGGGAATCATGCCTATAACAAATGCTAATCAGGTGGCTCGTGCTATCAAGCTTTCCGGTTCATTCATGCCACAGAGATTCAAGAGCCTTGTTGATTATTTCGGAAATGATCCGGATGCAATGAAGCAGGCCGGAATCGCATATGCAACAGATCAGATAATTGATCTATACGCAAACGGAATAACCAATGTACATGTTTATTCTATGAATAAACCGGATGTTGCAAAGGCCATAATGAACAATCTCTCAGATATACTCGGAAAGGATTTTGCCAGATAGTTTATTCGGTTTTTTCGGGAAGTAATATCATTCTATAGGTATTCTGTGTGGCCTTTGCACTGAGCGAATAATTAATCAGACCTACTGTACCTCCGCTCTCTGCAAGAGAAATCATTTTGTCCGGCTCAAAGGCTTCAAAATCATTAATAAAGGACGATGAGGCATCAATTTGCTCCTGAATCTTTTGGGCTTTCGAGGAGCCGGTTGAAATTTCATTTGTTTTATATGCCTTGGCCACATCACTATGGGATACTGATGTAACGATATTGCCTGCTGAATCATCTATAGTGTAGGTTGAGTAGGATATAGATGTATCTAAAACATCCATAAGATAAGACGCGTTGGAAAGCTTCGGTGAAAAACCACCGAAGTTTTCTTTTGTTTCAGCCTGCGCGTAGAGGATGGCTCCGTTTTCGGAAACTATAAACCTGTGAGTTTCGGAACCATCGAACTTGGTAAATGTTATGTCCCAGAAGTATGCTGCATAAGTTCTGAAGGTCGTATCAAGGGCTCTGTATGGTTTTGCTTCCCAGCTGTACCAGTTTTCGTTTCTTGATGAAAGTGAACATGGATACAGTCCTTTTGTATATAGATTCTGGATATGATTTATAGTCATGGTCTTCATTCCGAAATCAGTGTAGATACAGTCCTGTGGATTGGCAGGAGTGATGGAACTGTCCCACACTCCAGTGATCAGCTGCATACATTGTTCGCTTCTCAGCTGTCTGGATGCATTTTTTATAATGGATTCAGATGGACCTGAGTAATAATCTGCAGGTACGTCAGTCAGTTTTTCGAAGTCTGCAGTTCTCTCTTTTTCCATTATAAAACCCGGCAGCCAGATGGAGCATCCGGCAACCAGAAGAGCTACAGCGATTAGTATAAAGTTTTTTATACTGAACTTTTTCATTCTTCGTCATCCTCATAACTGCTGCAACTGAAGTCTGCAATCATTTTCGTTCCTTCACCCAGCTTGCTTTCTATTCTGAGTTTGGCGTCATGTTCCTTTAGTATGGCGGAAACAAGTGACATACCCAGACCGGCTCCGCCTTCTTTTCTGGAGCGTGATTTATCAACCATATAGAACTCGTCACATATCTTCTCGATATCCTCTTCGCTGATTCCGATTCCGTGATCCTCAACTATGAATTCGTAAACAGAGGTATCATCTTTTTCTGATTTTTTCGGAAGTACATGTCCTGTAAAACTGATTTTCGAACCACTACTTGAAGCTTTTCTGGCATTATCCAGTAGATTGATAAATGCAGTCTTAAGCAGAGGACTGTCACCGATGATACTTGCACTTTCGAAATCATATTCCAAAGTGAGTTTGGCTTTTTCTATAGACGGAAGTACTGTTTCGATAACTGCCTCACCTAGTCCCTGTGTGTTTACAGTTTGCTTGGGTATTTCTCCGTCCTTGAGATATATCAGGTCAAACAGATGCGAAGACATCTGTTCCAGACGACGCCCCTCTGAGAAGATATAATTTGCGGCCTTTATCTCATCCTCTCTTGGCAGATCTACAGAACGGATAGTATCGGCATATCCGATAATAGTTGTCATAGGGGTTTTGATCTCATGAGTGAAGTCAGCAACGAACTGGTCTCTTTTGTGTATCATATCATTTAGTTCATCGATGTGTCCTTCAACAGAGTCAGCCATATGATTGAACTTCTCTGAAAGAAGTCCGATTTCGTCTCTGGATTTGATATCACTTCTCGAATCGAAGTTTCCTTCTGAGAATTCGTCCGTAATGGAGTTCAGCTTTTCCAGAGGTCTGGTCAGAAGAGTACTTATGATAAAGACAAAGAGACTTGAGAGAACGAGCATTATTATGATAAATGTTCTGAAGTCCCTTATTGATGTATCTGTCATATATTTATTATCTGTTATATCCCTTTTTGTAATGATGTTCAGGATATGATTGTTTATATTACTGGTGGATGTTACATAGATATATTCTTTATCGTTTTCATCAGAAAAGAAGTATTTTTTCTGATAGGTAGATAGATTATCGGTATTTATGTCAGAGGGAAGCGGATGCTCTTCGTCTGTAGTAAAAATGACTTTATCATCATATTTTATGAAAAGCTCTGTTGTGTCATTCAGTATTCCGGCAGAAACCTGAAGAGAGATGTCTGGTAGTTCTGATTCTAAAGAACCGGGGTTGTTGTTTATGGTATCTAACATGGAATACTCCATAACAGACTGAACCAGATTGTTTTCTGTAACGGAGTTTTTTACCTGCGCATCAAGCATAGTTCTGTTTTCTCTGGACATCATAAGAAACCCTGATATGGACAGGGCAATTGAAATCAGGATGATATTGATGAGTAAGACTTTGTATCTGAATTTCATTTTATTATTCCTATGATCCTTAATCTGATTCAGATGATATTATTTATCAGCCAGACGATATCCCGTGCTGTAAACAGTAACCAGTTCATTCTTAAAGCCAAGCTTCTTTCTGAGTCTCTGAACATTCAGATCAACGGTTCTCGACTCAGGCTGCCATTCGGTTTCCCAGATGGTCTCGTATATTTTATCCTTGAAAAGCGTCATATTAACATTTCTCACGAAAAGAACGAAGAGCTCAAACTCCTTGGGAGTCAGCTTGACTTCTTCGCCTGTGTCGGTGTTTGTCACAACCTTGTTATCTACATCAATCCGGTAGTTTTTAAATCGGAGATTAGATTCTGTTTTGTTATATCTCCTGAGAACGATACTTATTCTGGCCAGAAGCTCTACTATCTCAAAGGGCTTTACGATGTAATCCTCTGCACCTGAGGTGAGTCCCTTGATACGGTTATCAAGTGAGGCCATTGCAGTAATGAATATAACAGGTATACCCATTGGTCTGATATACTCCATAAGTTCATATCCGTTTATTTCGGGAAGCATGATATCCAGCAGTATCAGATCGAAGCTCTGGTTTTCCTCCAGAAGATCAGCAGCGTCCCGTCCGTTATAGAGAGCTTTGCATTTGTAGCCTGCTCTTGTAAGATTCATGACCATTAAGTCGGAGATGGGTTTTTCATCCTCGACAATAAGTATTTTTATCATAATGCCTCCAAATGATCTCATTTCAAATATACTCTAGTATATCACAAATCTGACAATAATATTTTTTATTTGATGCATTGTTGATACAAAGTAAGTCTATACTTCAATTTATACTCGGGTAAATAGATAGAGATTTATATGATGGAGGGATGATAGTTATGCGAATAGTTAAACTAAAAAAAATTACTGCATCAGCGCTAAGTTTTATCCTGGCTTTATCTTTTTATGGATGCGGAAAAAAAGATGTGAAGGTGGATGATTACGGTTCCAATGACGCGGAGGATACCGGTACATTTACTGATGCACAAAATGATAGTGGAGAGGCTCAGACACTCAGTCAGCTTTTCGGAGAGAGAGTCAAGTGGGACGAAGCTTTTGCCATACAAGGGAAAAGTGCCAAGGTCCAGTTAACTATGCCCGTGCCTGATGATGATTATATGAATGTATATAAGGAGAAATGTATCTCAGATGGGAAGGATGATGAGGATAGACTGGTGAAGAGCATCTTCGGTGATTCTGCAGAAAAACTCGAAGAAATATCATATAAAAATGAAACGGATTATATAACACTCCTTTATAAATACAGAGAGATATATCATCAGATCATCGGCGATATCTATGATTATTTTTCGAGTCCGGAAGCTTATGAAAAAATTATGGGTTCTATAGATTCCGGATTTGCCGAAACCTATAAATGGGTCGATGAGGATAAATATTACATCCATATGTATGAGGGTAAGTATAACGGAATCAAGTACGGACTGATAAGTGCATATGATGAGGCCAGTGGCAGGAGATTTATATTCTTAGATCCGATAAGTATTAAAGAATATTTTCCGAATAAGGATTATAAAACTCTCTTATATGAGTCCAATTTTGATACAACTAAACTAGCTAAAAAGGATATAGAAAATGAGTGTTCTATGTCAGTGGATGAGGCGAAAAAAATTGCTCATGAGTTCGTTCAGGATATAACCGGATTTAATGAAGAGGACAGTAATGTAGATGGCAAGCCACAGTTTTATCATTCGTATGCAGGACTGGCATTATATCCATATTATTTTGATGACGGAAGTACAACAGCTCTTACATTTTCAGATTCAGATTACGTAAGCAGTATTCAGAATGGCGGTATCTCTAATACTGCAAATGGGGTTTCAAGGTTAGCCGCTCAGAGTGATCTGGCAGTTGAAGAAATGAAAGAAAAAAATAAAGATTATTATATGTACCTGACGCAATATAACTCAGAAGGAACAGTAAAACCAAATATAGAAAGAAACGGATATGCATTTTATTTGCAATCGGCTTCTATGAGTATGGCAAACAGTGGTGATTATTATTATATGAGCACAGGTAATACAGGAGTAGTAAAGGTTACTGATAACGGGATATACGGGGTTGATCTTATTCTGGTTGAAGAAACCATAGATGTAATAGAAAATGTACGACTGCTCGATTTTGATAAAATTAAAGAATGTGCTAAGAGTGCACTGGATGACAAACTGGATATGGAAAAAATGGGTAATCCAGATGATATTCTTATAGGTGGCGGGGCTTTGATGTATGAGCCTTGTAAGGGTGAAAACGGAGATGAGTATTCATGTATACCGGTTTGGAGATTCAGCATATCCAGTTACGGTGGAGTTGTCGGGCCGGAAGGAATTCTGGGAACTGCAGAATTATCAATAAATGCAATGGACGGATCAATAAATGCTTTTCAGCAGTATGATGAAGAAAACGGTATGTTTTATACCGAAGATGGAACAGGTTATCAATCAATAGATGTGAGTGATGAAAGCGATGAAGAATAAGAATTATAGTTTTTCAATAGGAAAGGGCAGATGCAGCGCACTTTGTGCGGTGCTTCTGTCTCTTAGTATGCTTTCGGGTTGCGGGAATTCTGATATGGATTCCCTGATCCTTTCAAAGGACGTAACCTACACCGGTATCGAGCAGGAAACAACAGAGGTTGAAAAGGGAGATATCTCACCTGTGTTTGAACAGATGATCGAGCTACAGGGGGTTGAGGAAACTACATACAGAGTTGAGAAGGATAAAGTGGAGGATCTTGAGTATATCTATAAGGCTGAGCTTGATCAGGTGCTTGTCTCGGTCGGTGACCGTGTCAATGCAGGAGAAACTATGGTTACCTTTAAGTCAGAAACCCTGGATAAAGAGCTTAAGGAGCGGCAGAATAAAAAATCAGAAGCAGTTCTTAAGAAAGAGCATCTGCTACGCCTGATGGAGATAGATACAAATCTTGATTTTACGGATGACATAGCTATTCTTGACGAAGAGATAAGACTCGCAAATGTTCAGATAGCAGATGTTCAAAATACCTATAATTCCATAAATATAATAGCTGAAAAGGACGGGGTGGTTAAGTATATAAATCCATCTGTACAGGATGGTTTCCTGGTAGTAGGTTCTCCTATGATAACTGTTTCGAATGATGACGGTTACTATATCATGGATATGATGGGAGATGACTCCACGGCTTCTGAAGGTGATGCAAAGCTTGTGTCGACGGATGTGGATTTTTGCATAGGTGATGTCTATACTGCAAAGTCTTATATGAGTGAGTACAAGGTCGAGGTTATACCGAAACCGGGAACGGATATTTCGGATGCTTCAGCTACTGATGCAGCTGAAGCGGGTGAGAGTGGTATATATGATGGAAAGGTATATTTCAAACTGGTTGGAGATGACGCGTTAAAGGAACAATTTCTCACAGTATATATAGAGCTTCCTGAGAATAAAAATGCTCTTTATGTGGACAGAAAAGCTGTTATAAGTTCTCCGAAGGGTGATTTCGTTTATAAGCAATATGATAATGAATTTATAGCTACCAGAATAGTCAAGGGTGAAGAAGTGGGACAGTATGTGATAATAAAGGAAGGGCTGGAAGAAGGCGATGTTGTTTCTATGTCGGAATAAAAAACATAATAGAAAAAAACTTCGAGCACGCATTTCGTCTGCTCTTGTATCCATGCAGATGATAGCCCTGCTTTCCTTTGCAACCGGATGTGGAGGGAATGATGGCAGCATTCCTGAGTTAAATGATCCGGTAATGGCAGCGGCAGAATATCGTCCTGTCGGTAAAAGAACTATTGGAAAGAAGGAGCTGATGTACGGAAGGGTAGTTCCGAAGGAGTATCCTTGTTTTTCAAAGGATGGAGCTGATCTGGCAGAGATAAATGTAGCTGTTGGCGATTACGTGAACGAAGGAGATGTAATAGCTACGGGGGTTTCAGGTGTAGATGCTGAACTTATAGCCACATTGAAGGAAGAGGCTAATTCTCTTACCAGACAGAGAGCCAATGCAAAGAATGTATCTGATAAGACTTTGGAAAAGCTGGATTATGAGAAGAAGATAGAGGAGTATCTTGAGGACAGCGATGGAATATGGAATAAAGAGAAGGAGATAGAGAAGGAACAGGAGGAGCAGAGATATAACCTGGCTCTGATTGATAGTCGTCTGTCATCTGTCAGATCAGAGATAGCAGAGCTTGAGAAGAACAGTTCTAAGGAGATTTTTACGGCACCTTACACGGGCTATGTTACATTTGTCAAGGATTTCAGTCAGACCAACCATGTTGAACCGAATGAGAATATAATTGTAGTCTCAGATATGGATGAACTTTATATAGAGTGTACTGACAAAACTATAGAAAATTATAATTACGAGAGTTATAAGAAAAAGTGGACCTACGTAAACGGAAAGAAGGCTTATATAACTGAGAGGAGATATACAAACGAGGAGGTTTCCTGTGCGAAGGCAACCAAGTCAAATCCATATATTCAGTTTGAGGTACCGGGTGAGAAGCTGACAATAGGAACGAATATGGTCCTTTACTTTATGGATAGTGATGACAGCGAGAAGCTCGTTGTGGGTAATGATTCCATCTACCGAGAAAATGAGGATCAGTATGTTTATGTTAAAACCGGCGACGAAAATAGCTCGGATGAGAAGAGAAATGTAAAGCTTGGTGTCAGCGACGGTTACTATACCGAGGTTATCTCAGGGCTTGAAGAGGGGGAGATGGTGCATTATAAAAATAATGCCGCTGTTCCGCTTAAGTATGAGATTGCAGAAATTGGTCTAAGCGATTATGCGGAGAATTGTGAGACCGGTTTTGTAAGTATATCCAACCCATATAGCAGAATCTACACAGCAGATTATGCAGGAAAGCTGGAAGAGCTTCATAATGTTGGAGTTGCAAGTGAAGGAGATACTCTGTTTGTTATGCAGACCAATGTAAAAAGAGCAGACATAGAAGCTGCAAAAAGCACTGTTAAAGAGCTGGATACGACCAGGGAGAAGGAACGTAAGGAATACGAAAAAGCAAAGACTGATCTGGAGGAGGTCATTAAAATGGCCGGTGAGATTCCTGCAGAGGCAGTGGCTACGGATTCAGATGCAATCAGAGAAAGTATGTATCTGGCAGAAAGGACTCAGTGTGATCTTGATATTCTGACATATACAGAGGACTTCTCAAAACAGGAGTATGATGCTCAGAGAGCCTCTGCTCAGAAGGAATATAACAAGCTGAGTAGTGCCGGATTTGATGCGGATAATAATTATGTAAAAAAACTTGAAATGGATGGAAATATTAATTCCTATGGACCGGCCAGGTATGCAAGAGTAGAGAAATATCAGTTTGTGATCACTGAGCAGTATTCCAAGGATGGAGAAGATTTTACAAGACTCCATGTTCTTGTTGATTCGAAGGATCCTTCCATGCCAAGTGTCAGTGCAAGGATCGGAGAAGAAGTCACTCTTTACAGTGATGAGAAGAGCTGGACAGGTAAATGTATCGGAGTAAATGGTGATCTGCTCAGATATATACTTTCTTCGAAGGATGAAAAGCAGTATTCTACATATTCTGCTCCATTTTATAAGAACGTACCAGAACAGTTTGATGTGTTGATCAATGAAAAGCTTACCAAGGAAGATATGGAAGGTACGAAGATTAAGTTTAATGGATTCGAGGTAAAACAGTCTGTTGTAGTTCCCGGAACTTGTGTAAAGAGTGAGTATGATCAGCTGGCGAAGAAGGATGTATACTTTGTGTGGAAGGTTGAAGGTGACAATATAGTCAAGGAATTTGTTCACATATATGAAACAGTAGTTGCTACAGGTACGGTGCTTGTGCTTGATGGTGTAGAAGTAGGAGATAAGTTACTGAAATGATTAGGTACATAATTACTAAAATCCTGAATAAGTTTAAGCTGTATTTCTGTCTGATGATAGGAAATATATCCATCATCATGATATTTGCTTTGATGATGATGTTCAGAGACGGCTCCTGCATGAAGCTCATTCAAAAGGGCTTTACCAATCAGTATGAGCAGTCTGGAGGCTATCCGGCTTCAATAGAGAGGGCATCAACTATAAAGCCGAATGCTATTGAGGATAATCCCGAAGCGGTTGTTGAAAAGAACATAGTTTCTTACGAGGATTCATGGAGAAAGTATCTAGATCTTCCGGTCGTATCCTCTCAGCGTTATGTGGGCTTCAGAGGAATCGAAGGAGAGTATTCTTATCGTGATGCCGGTTATATAGGCTTTGGATATATAGAAGATATGATGAAGGATGATACTACGGATATTTCAGAGCATCTGAATTTTGTATCCGGAGGAGATCTGAATTCTGATATATCTAAATATACTGAGAAGGGTATAAGTATACCTGAGGGTGCACTTCCTTGTCTGGTAAGCAAATATACTGCAGATTCTTATGGTCTGGTAGTTGGAGAAGTCATAGAATTCTATAAAGTTCAGTATGGTAAAAACTCAGAGGATAAACCTCTTATAACTCTTTACATCAATGGAATCGTTACTGAAAAAGAGGGGGATTATTTCTGGAATATACCTCTGGAAGAAATGGGTAGTACTGCATTTATTGATAAGGCGGAATTCTACAAGATAGTAGATGAATATCCAAAAGAGATTCAGTATAAAACGAAGATGTTCTTTGACTACAGATATGTAAATACTGATAACATTTATGAGGTTGAGGATGTTGTAGGTCAGTTCGTAAAAAAGGATGATAATCTCTCTGAGAATTTCACGTCGGTTATAAAGGATTATAAGGAAAAGAGTAAGTCAGTGGGACAGATGCTCTATGTGATCGTACTGCCGCTTGTCATACTTGTACTGCTCTTTATAGGGATGATCGCCTTTAGGATAATTGATTCTGAAAACGGAGAACTGTCTACACTCAGGAACAGAGGACTCAGCAAGTTCAGACTCATAAATATGTACCTGATACAGTCATTTATTCTGGCGGGAATCAGCCTGCCTATAGGTGTCGGAATAGGCTATCTGTTTGGTAAGGTAGTAGCCGGTGTAGATGATTTCATGGGCTTCGGATTTAATAATGATATAAGTGTCAGAGATTATCGACTGAACAGTATGATGATTGCCACAGGTGCTATAGGAGCACTTATTGCAGTGATCATGATGATGATTCCCGTATTCGTAGTATTTAAGAAGAAGAAAACTAAGAGGATGGGGGCAGCGCTTCCGACCTGGGAAAAGTATTTCCTGGATATTATACTGCTTGTGATTTCAGTATATCTGCTCATAAATTATAATAAGCAGATACCGACTCTCTCAGTAGGAGTAATGAAGGGCGAGGGAATAGATCCGGTTATATTTATAGATTCAACACTTTTCCTCTTTGCCTGTGGTATGCTGATGCTGAGACTTATTTTCTACGTTGCCAGACTTATATATAAGCTCCGCGAGAAAAAATTCGGTCCGGTTACATATGCGGGAATGGTGCAGATACTCAGAACCAGAAAGGCGTCCGGAGTCATATCGATATTCCTGGTAATGACGGTTGCCATGAGCGTATTCAATGCAAGTATGGCAAGAACCATAAATGCAAACAAAGAGGCCAGACTTCAGCTTGAAAGTGGAGCTGATGTCAGAATTCAGGAGAACTGGTATCTGCAGCTTATGAGAGAAAATCCCGGTGCACCTATCAGATGGGAGTATCATGAACCCAGCTATGAAACCTTTAATGAGCTGAAGGATAACGGTACATTTGAAGAGCTTACGAAGGTTCTTGTTACTGATAGAGCTTATGTCGGCACCAAGGGTAAAGAAACTGCTGATGTAACATATATGGCAATTAATACTAAGGAATTCGGTCATACAGCGAAGCTCAGAAATGACTTAAGTGAAAAACACTGGTACAACTATCTGAATGCGCTGGCTGCTGAACCGGATGGTATAATCATATCGAGAAGTGTCTCTCAGAAATTCGGAGTCAAGGTCGGAGATTCCATGAATGTTTACATGAAGGAACCGAAGGTTTGTAATACTTCTCAGCCATATGCAACTGAAAACTGTAAGATCGTGGCAATTGTAGATGCATGGCCGGGCTTCAACAGCTATTATTACAAGCTGGATGAAACCGGACAGATGAAGGAATATCAGAATTATCTGGTTGTAGGTAATTTTGCAACTGCATATGCAAACTTCAGAAATCTTCCATACGAGATATGGGCGAGTGTCGGTGACGAAGCCGGAACTGATGAGTTTGGAGAAGGCATATATGAGGATGAGATCAGAGAGAAGGTAGAAGAGGCTTTCGGAGATTCCGGAAGGACTATAAAGAGCATAAATTCATGGAAGACCAATCTGAAGGAAGAGAAATCATCAGCAATCATTCAGATAACTAACGGACTCTTCACAGCGGACTTCCTGGTTGCAATCATACTCTGTATAGTCGGATATATGATCTACTGGATAACATCCATTAGAGACAGGGAGCTTCTTTTCGGAATCTACAGGGCACAGGGTATTACTAAAAAAGAAATTAACAGGATGCTTATCATAGAGCAGACCTTCCTGTCGATTGTAGCAATTATAGCAGGTATAATCGCAGGTGTGCTGGCATCCAGATTCTTTGCCAAAGTCTTTGCAGCAGTCTACCTGCCACAGAAGCATTCCGTTTCAGTATTCGTAAGTGAATATGGTGGAGACATGCTCAGACTCGGTGGAGTTCTGCTGATTGTAGTAGCAGTATGTGTAATCTGGATCAGAAGAATAGTAAGAGGATTAAATATAACTGAAGCGCTTAAGCTTGGAGAGGACTCATAATGAGTGAGATCATGGATAGTATGCACGAACATACACTGGAAAATATACTGGTGACGAGAAATCTTGTGAAGTCATACCCTGCCGGAAACGGAGAGGTGCTCACTGTTCTTGATCATGTTAATTATGAATTTCCAAAGGGAAAGCTCATTATGATCATGGGAAGATCAGGCTCGGGTAAGACTACTCTTATGAATATATTAAGTACTCTGGATGAAGCTACCGAGGGTGAGGTCTTTCTGTGGGATAAGCCGTATTCTGAGATGAGTGTAGTAGACAAAGAAAAACTGAGACGTAAGAACATAGGCTTTGTTTTTCAGTCTGTAGCACTTATACCGGTTATGACGGCATATGAGAATATAGATTTTGCTCTCAGAACCTGCGACTATAAAGGAGAGGAGGGTATGCCTCTCGATAAGGCCAGAGATAAGCGTATCATGGAGGTGCTGAAGAGCGTAGGATTGGATGAGAGGGCAAAGCATTTTCCGAGTGAGTTATCAGGTGGTGAACGTCAGAGAGTAGCGATAGCAAGAGCTATGGCGATAGATCCTGTACTTATTTTCGCGGATGAGCCTACGGGAGCTCTTGATACCAGCGCTGGAATCTATGTTGCAGAGCTTTTTAAGAAGCTGACGGTTGAGAGGGGCATAACGGTCATAATGACTACTCATGATGTTCGTTTGTCAGAGCTTGCGGATGTGCTTATTCAGTTATAGAAGGTAGATATAGATATGAGCGAAGAAAGAATATTTGAGTTACAATCCGAAGAAAAACAGGAGAATCCTCCTTATATAAAATGTGACAGCCTCGTACGTATCTTTAAATCTGAGGGAATAGAGGTCATGGCACTTCAGGGACTTGATCTGGAGGTAGAGAAGGGTGAGTTTATTGCTGTCATAGGTAAGTCGGGAAGCGGTAAGTCTACACTTCTTAATCTTCTTGGTGCGCTTGACAGACCAAGTGCCGGATATGTTGCCTATGATGGTGAAAATATAAATGAGCTGAGTGATGCCCAGCTGGCGAAGTTCAGAAATGAGCACATCGGATTTGTATGGCAGAAGACAACTGATAATCTGCTTAATTATCTGACTGCGGTTGAAAATGTTGAGATGCCTCTGCTTTTTTCCAATTTGTCAAAAAAGGAGAAGAGAAGGAAAGCAGCTGAGATGCTGGAGTCGGTTGGACTGGGAGATAAGTTGGATAGGTTTCCACCTCAGATGTCAGGTGGTGAGCAGCAGAGAGTTGCAATCGCTGCGGCACTTATAAACGAACCTGAACTTCTGCTTATGGATGAGCCGACAGGTGCGGTCGACAAGAAGACATCAATTATGCTTCAGGATCTTTTCAGGGAGATTAATAAGAAGCTGGGTATAACAATAATCATAGTTACACATGATATCAGTTTGGCTGACAGAGTTGACAGGGTTGTAATGATTTCTGATGGAAAGGTCAGCTCAGAGCGAGTTCTGAAGGAGGAATATAAGCATAAAATTGAAGCTGGTGAGTCACTTCTTGACGAGATGAAGGATACAGGAGGAGAGCATGAGACAGTTGCTGATATGTCTCACGAGGAGTACTCGATCCTGGATAAGGCCGGACGTGTCAGACTCTCTGCAGAGATGCGTGAGGCTGTAGGTATAGACAGTAATCGAGTCAAGGTTGATATCGTTGATGGCAAGATAGTTATATCGAAGGAATCAGAATAGAGAGGTTACATTACTAAGTACATCAGAGTAGTACTTAACTACATCAGTATCATATATGTCATTTAAGAGGTCTCTTGTCAGGGTATCCTGAAGGGGACCTTTTTTGATGATTTTTCCGTTTTTCATAAGAGCGATATCGTTGGAAATCATAAGAGCACAGCCCAGATCATGAAATACGGTTATGGCAGTGTTTTTATGAAATTGCCCATCGATTTCGGTAGTACCCTTAGACCAATTCTTCAGATAATTCATAAGCTCGTTATGATATTTGATATCGAGGTGGTTAGTTGGTTCGTCGAGTAGTATAACAGGAGTCTGTTGTGCTATGGTTCTGGCAAGCATTACTCTCTGAAGCTGTCCACCGGAGAGCTCACTCAGCTCTTTATCTGCCAGCTCAGTAAGTCCTGTCTGTTCAAGTGTTTCTTCTGTTATATCCTTATCTCTTTTGCTTGCACCTCCCATCATACTTCCGAGGGTATTATCCTGGTGGATGTATCGACCGAGCATGACAGTCTCATAAACTGTGTAAGAAAAATAAACAGCAGAAAACTGAGGCATCATAGAGATGATGCCGGAAAGTTTTTTTCTGGATAAATGGCTTAACTCTTGGTCCTCTATAAGGATATTTCCGGTGTATGGTATCAGCCCGGCAAGGACTTTTAGCAGGGTCGTTTTGCCGGCTCCGTTAGGCCCGAGTATGCCGCATACTCCGCCTTCATCAAAGCTGACTGAGATATCCTCCAATATATTATTCTTTTTATCATATCCCGCGGATACATGCTCCAGCTTTATCATCATCCATTCCTCCTCTTGAAATATATAATTATGAAGAATGGTGCACCGATAAGTGCTGTAACAGCACCGACAGGGATTTCCCTGGGGGAGATGACTGTTCTTGATATCAGATCTGCTATAGACATAAAAGCTCCGCCATACAGAAAGCTCATCGGAATAACTGATCTATGCTTTGAACCGAAGATTTTTCTTACTGCATGTGGTGCGACCAGATCTATAAATCCTATTGTTCCGGTCAATGCTGTAGATACGCCTGTAAGTAGAGATGTGATGATTATCAGAAAGGTTTTGCGTCTCTTTGTATTTACACCAATGGACATAGCCTGTTCGTCACCAAATGTCATGATGTCCAGCTCCTTGGAGTTTAACCATATTATAAATGAAACAAGTATACCTATTGGGAAAAGTATTGCGACGTGGGTCCAGTTCCTAGAAGAGAAGGAGCCCATTATCCAGAAGTATATCTGACTAGAGTGATTTGGGAAAAGTGATGACATCATAGTAAGTATCGCACTTACGAAAAGTGATATGACCATACCCACAAGAATTATCGTGTAGCTATGCAGATTCTTGTCTATGCGACTTGAGAAGAAGATGACAAACAAAACCGTGATCAGTGCAAATATGAAGCCTGTAAAAGGAAGAAGAAAGCTTCTGAGACCGAAAGATGTGATTCCTGATACGATGATTATTGCAGCACCCAGAGATGAGCCTGAAGAAACACCCATAGTGTAGGATGAAGCGAGTGGGTTCTGAAGGAGAGACTGCATAACAGCTCCGCTTACGGCGAGTGCGCCGCCCACCAGAAAGGCTACAAGTGCACGCGGAAATCTGATGTTCCAGAAGATAGAAACACTCATAGGCAATATACTGTCAGGAAGCGGTCTTCCGAAGATTTTATGCATAGTTATATTAAGAGCATCAGGGAGCGTTATTTTCACGCTCCCCAGGTTGATACATAAGATCAAAATCGATATACATATAATTGTAGACAGTATATATTTTCTCATGCAGATATCTCTTCTTTTCAGTTCATACTTTTACAGTTTATTCAGCATCATCAGGTGTGGCAAACGGATCCAGAAATGCATCGAAGGTGTCAGGATATACGAGCTTTGCAAGCTGGATCAGAGCTTCAACTGTGTGGTTGTTTGGCTGATTGCTTGTTGTTGAATCGATGTAGTAAACAGCGTCGTTCTTGATAGCATTTACTTCTTCCCAGCCCTTGGCAGACTTGATTACATTTACAACGTCATCTACATAATCAATATTTGTGACTATTACATCAGGATTCATGGCGATAGCTTCCTCCTCGGATATGCTTATCCAGCCCTCCTGATCTCCGGTTATGTTTTCTGCACCGATATCTGTGATCATTTCATCCAGATATGTTCCTTTTCCGGTTGTATAAACACTTGGATAGTCAGCACTTGGAAGTGAGATCATGAAAAGAATCTTCTTCTTTTCAGTTACGTCCTTGCCGAGAAGCTCGACCTCTTCATGCTTTAAATTAAACTCATCTATAAGCTCCTTTGCTTTTTCATCTTCGCCAACTGCTGAACCGATGAACTTAAGATCCTCAGCAATCTCTTCGAAGGATGTACTGGAAGGTATATCAGCTACACAGATGCCTGCATCTCTGGCAGGCTGGAATGCATCTACACCACCTTCATTACTCATTCCTGATGTGAATATAATATCAGGCTCAAGTGCAACAAGTGCTTCGTTATCAGGATTCATCATATCGAACTGCTTAACATCCTTTGGAAGTGAGTCGCTATATGAAGCTGAGTTTGTGTCGATTCCGATTATTTTGTTTCCGAGTCCGAGGTCGATAAGGAAACGGGTTGTTGAAGGAGCCATAGATATGATTTTATCTACGTTTTCCGGGATATCTATGTCATTACCGGCTCTGTCCTTAGTTGTCTT
>AUXO013624349.1_pt1 | contig 17704 bp, 13 predicted proteins | sample 768731 | NCBI WGS metagenome assembly AUXO01 (sample SAMN02715735, study PRJNA202380) | gut metagenome | biome: sheep rumen | host: Ovis aries | place: New Zealand: Palmerston North
CGAAAGATGGTTGAGCCTTCGGCTTATCCGGTGCACTTTGAAACGGAAACATCGGAGTACCTTATACCGCGTCCGGGATCCCCGGGTAAAACAAAGACGGAGTATGCTTCTCTGTATCAGGTTCAGGATGTAGATCTTGATATGAACCTCCACATGAACAATACAAGGTATTTCGACCTTGTTGAGAACCATTGCGTGGGGTGTTTCCAGGGAAAGAAAGTTCGGCAGGTTCGCGCTGCTTTCCTGAATGAGGCAAGACTTGGTGAAACTGTTCAGTTGAACTGGGGCAGTGAGGACCAGCTTCTCTATTGTTCCGGAAGTAAAAACGGGACGCCATGTTTTGAGATCAGCTTGCTTTATGATATGGACTGACCGAACGCGTTTTTCACAATGTAGTTCGTTCAAATAGGTATTTGTATATTAGTGAAGGCGGCAAAGTTGAAAGGAGTGTAGCATGTACAAGGTTGTTACAAAGCGATTTCTGAATGACGCAAAATCCATCTGTCTCTTCGAAATTGAAGCACCCCTGGTTGCGCGGCATGCGCAGGCCGGTCAGTTTGTGATTTTTCGGCTGGATGAACAGGGAGAGCGTGTTCCCGTTTCTGTCGCGGGGTATGACAGAGAAAAGGGAACGGTCACCGTGATGGTTCAGGCAGCCGGACGCACAACGCGAATGCTCCATACAGTTGAGGAAGGCGACGTGATCAGTGATTTTGTCGGCCCTCTCGGACGGGCGACTGAAATGGACGGGCTGAAAAAGGTCTGTGTTGTTGGCGGCGGTGTAGGCTGCGCTATTGCATATCCGATCGCAAAAGAAATGCATGCCAGAGGAATTGACGTTACCTTCATTGCCGGCTTCAGAAGTGCGGATATCGTTATTCTGAAGGATGAATTAAAGGCAGCATCGAATAAGCTCATAATGTGCACGGATGATGGCAGTTTTGGAGAAAAGGGTTTTACCACGGTTTTTCTGAAGCAGGAAATTGAAGCAAACATTGCCGAAGGGAAACCACAGTTTGACCGTGTTATTGCAATAGGTCCGGACATCATGATGAAGTTCCTTGCCGATGTTACCAGACCCTATGGCATTAAAACAATTATTTCGCTGGATCCGATTATGGTTGACGGCACCGGAATGTGCGGAGGCTGCCGTGTTATTGTCGGCGGTGAAACCAAATTTGCCTGCGTAGACGGACCTGATTTTGATGCGCATGAAGTGGATTTCGACAGTTTGCTGAAACGTTCGGCCTTTTATAAAGACGAGCAGGACGAAGCGGCAAAACATATTTGCAACATCACGGGAGGGAAACGGAATGCCTAATCTTAAGGTCAACATGAGCCCGGTAAAAAATGAAATGCCGGAACAGGACCCTGTGATTCGTGCCGGTAACTTTGACGAAGTTGCCCTTGGCTATGACGCGGAGACTGCGATGAAAGAGGCGGCACGCTGCCTGGACTGTAAGAATTCCCCCTGCAGGAGCGGATGCCCTGTTTCCGTCAAGATTCCCAGATTTCTGGAAAAAGTTCGTGAGGGTGATTTTGACGCCGCCTACGAAATTATTACCAGCACAAATTCACTCCCTGCGGTCTGTGGGCGTGTCTGTCCTCAGGAGAAGCAGTGTGAATCCAAATGTGTCCGCGGTATCAAGGGCGAGAGCGTTGGGATTGGCCGTCTTGAACGTTTCGTAGCGGACTATCATATGTCGAAGACAGATCTGCCTCAGGCCCCAGTTCCTGAGTCTAATGGGCACCGAGTTGCGGTAATCGGCTCAGGCCCGGCTGGCCTGACGTGTGCTGGTGACCTTCGTAAAATGGGCTATGATGTCACTATTTATGAGGCGTTTCATAAATCCGGCGGTGTTCTGGTTTACGGAATTCCTCAGTTCCGTCTGCCGAAGGAAATTGTTGCGGCGGAAATTGATAACCTGAAAAAACTGGGTGTAAACATCGTCAACAACGCTATCATCGGAAAATCCATTACAGTGGATGAACTTTTTGAAGACGGCTATGAAGCGGTGTTTATTGGCTCCGGTGCCGGCCTGCCTCAGTTTCTTCATATTCCCGGAGAAAACCTTCTCGGGGTCTATAGCGCGAACGAGTTGTTGACCCGTACCAACCTGATGAAGGCCTATCGAGATGACTATGATACTCCCATAAAGCGGTTTCATCGGGTTGCCGTCGTAGGTGCAGGCAATGTGGCGATGGACGCCGCACGTGTTGCCAAGCGGCTCGGGGCGGAGCATGTATACATTACTTATCGAAGAGGCAAAGATGAACTCCCTGCCAGAAAAGAAGAAGTGGAACATGCGGAAGCCGAGGGAATTGAATTTAATCTTCTTAACAATCCCTGCGCAATTCTTGGTGATGCCGAAGGGCATGTAACAGGTATCGAACTAGTTCGCCAGGAGTTGGGAGAACCGGATGAAAAAGGCCGCAGAAAGCCGGTTGCTGTCCCTGATTCCAATTGGGTTCTGGATGTTGATACGGTTATTATTGCGATTGGAACAAGCCCGAATCCCCTGATCCGCAACACCACTGAGGGCCTTGAGTTTACTCGAAAGGGCGGAATCCAGGCGGATGAGAACGGAGTGACCAGCCGGCCGGGAGTTTTTGCCGGCGGGGATGCGGTAACGGGGTCGGCTACTGTTATTCTTGCCATGGGTGCTGGAAAAGCGGGTGCGAAGAGTATAGACAATTATATTCGCTCCGTCAGCAAATAATGATAACGTGCTGGTAATGGTTTTTATGAATCTGATCAGCTCTTGACAGAATGTTGTTCCTGTGATATTTTTACAAAGGATATTGATGCAGAGCCGCCTGTGGGAACCCACAGGCGTCTGCTGTTTAAGGAAGTGATACAGTGAACTATGATGTTATTATTGTCGGCGCCGGACCTGGCGGTATTTTTACGGCATATGAATTGGCAAAAAGTGACTTGAAGATTGCTGTGTTTGAATTGGGCCGGCCACTGGAAGAGCGCAAGTGCCCTATTGACGGAGACCGTATTAAATCATGTATTCGGTGTCCGGTCTGCAGTATAATGAGCGGGTTTGGCGGCGCCGGTGCATTCTCCGACGGTAAGTATAATATTACGAATCAGTTCGGCGGTACTCTGTACGAGTATATCGGAAAGCAGAAAGCGCTGGATCTGATGAAGTATGTAGATCAGATCAATTTAAGTCATGGCGGTCAGGGTACAAGGCTCTATTCCACTGCGAATTCAAAAATTAAGCGGATGTGCCTTGAAAATGGATTGCATCTGCTGGATGCGCAGGTGAGGCATCTTGGTACGGATATTAACTATGTTGTCCTCGGCAATCTATACCAGGAACTGAAAGACCGTGTCGATTTCTATTTTAACTCCACTATTACTGAAGTTGTTAAAGTTCCTGGCGGCTATGAGATCCATGTAGGCAACCATGTTTATACCTGTAAAAACTGTGTTCTTTCTGTTGGACGCAGCGGAAGCAAGTGGCTGGAAGGAATCTGCAAGCGCCTCAATATTGAAACTCGTTCCAATCGCGTTGATATCGGCGTTCGTGTCGAACTTCCGGCTGAGATTTTTGCCCCTCTGACGGATGAACTCTACGAAAGCAAGATTGTCTACCGCACACAGAAGTTTGAGGATATGGTTCGCACATTCTGCATGAATCCTCATGGTGTGGTTGTTAACGAAAATACCAATGGAATTGTTACTGTTAACGGGCATAGTTATGAAGACCCGGCCAGGCACACGGATAATACAAATTTCGCACTGCTTGTTTCAAAGCATTTTTCCTTGCCTTTTAAAGATTCAAACGGCTATGGTGAGAGTATCGCCCGCCTTTCGAATATGCTGGGCGGCGGTGTTATGGTTCAGCGTTTTGGGGATCTCGTGCGTGGAAGACGTTCGACGGAAGCCAGAATTCGGGAGAGCTTTGTAACACCAACGCTTTCAGCGACACCCGGTGATTTGAGCCTTGTAATTCCGAAACGCATTTTAGACGGCATCATTGAAATGATTTATGCTCTGGACAAGATTGCTCCCGGCACGGCAAATGATGATACTCTTCTTTACGGAGTTGAAGTCAAGTTTTATAATATGGAAGTTGCTCTGGATGAAAACCTGGAAACCACCTGCAAAGGTCTGTATGTAATTGGCGACGGTTCAGGGGTAACCCACTCTCTCTCGCATGCTTCAGCCAGCGGAGTATATGTCGCACGCCACATAATGAACACATGAGCAGCGCTGATACAAAACGGCAGACTTTTATTCATGGTGCTGCCATACTGACAGTGGGCGTCGTCATCATGAAAATACTCGGCGCCATCTATAAGGTTCCTCTTGCGAATATTCTTGGAGACTACGGCTACGGTATTTTTCTGTCGACTTACAATGTCTATAATATATTCTTCACTCTATCAACTGCCGGGTTGCCTGTTGCGCTTTCGAAGCTGATTGCGGAGGCGGACGCCCACGGGAAAACGATAACCAAGGAAAAGACTTTCCGCACGGCTTTGGGCACATTTGCGGCCATTGGTATTATGTTCTCCGCCATTATGTTTTTCGGAAATACCTGGCTGGCCGAGTTCTATCTGAAAAAACCTGATGCTGCCTTGAGTGTTAAGGCAATGGCGCCTGCAATTCTGCTGGTCTGCCTTGTGTCGGCCTATCGGGGGTTTTGCCAGGGTAACGGCAATATGATCCCGACCACGGTTGATGAAGTACTTGAAGTTCTGTTTAAAGTAATATCAGGGCTTGCAATTGCAGGGTTTCTGGTTAAGTCAGGTCATGGTCTTCCGGAGGCATCTGCCGGTGCGATTCTAGGTGTCTCCATCGGATCGGTCGTTTCGCTTGCGTATATGGTTTATTATCGCAGACGGCATTATCGGAGCTTTGACCCGAATCCGGATGATAAACCGGAAGGCACAATTACAATCATCTGGAATATCCTCCGGATCGGGATTCCGATCTCACTCGGCGCAAGCATTATGGCAATTTTAAGCTCTTTGGATCCTGGAATCTGTCACAGCCGTCTTTCTGCAGCCGGCTTTTCGGAGTATACGGCCGGAGTCCTCTTTGGAGTATACGGAAAAGTGCAGACTTTGTTTAATCTTCCGGCTGCGTTTATGACCCCGTTGACAATTGCTATCGTACCCGCAGTTGCAGGGGCGATTGCCAGAGGGAATCAGAAAGAGGCTGAAAAGAATTCAGAAGACGCTATGCGCATTGCTTCGGTGATTTCCATGCCGATGGGTGTAGGGCTTGCTGTTCTGTCTTATCCTATTGTTAATATTCTTTATCCGAACAGCCATGTCGCCGGCCCCGGGCTCCTGAGCATTATGGGGATTGCTTCATTTTTTGTTTGTATTGTTCTAATGCAGAACGCTATTCTGCAGGCATCCGGAAGAGAGAAACTTCCGATGATCGCCCTTATCAGCGGTTCAGTTCTGAAAATAGTCATCAACTGGATTATTATAGCAATCCCGGCGATCAATATTTATGGCGCTCCAATCGGTACTTTATTCGGTTACGGCTGTATGGCTCTGCTGGATTATGTTTTCATTCGAAAGGCGCTTGCACAGAATCCGAATATGAAGAAGGCCTTTGTGAAACCGCTTTTATGCAGCGTTATCATGGGATTTTGTGCTTATCTGGTATACCGGGTTTGTTTTTCACTCCCTCATATGGGGGGAAAGCTCGGCATGTTTGCCAGTATGCTCCTGGCTATTGCCATTGCTGTTGTTGTCTATGTCTTTACTGTAATTAAAACCCAAAGTATTACGATAGAAGATATGAAGCTGATTCCTGGCGGAGAGAAAGTTGCAAGATTCCTTCATATGAAATAAGCAAAGCACCCCGATGGGGTGCTTTGCTTATCGTGTGCGAAGATATGCAGCCTTTATTTATACGCTGCCATTAACCAGTCTAAGATAATCGATTTGTTTACATCGAGACCTTTATCCTTCAATCCTTTTGAGAGGAATGAAGCTGTATCGTCCATGTTAAGCTTCTTCAAATGAACATAGTTGTTCAGGGTTGAAGGCTCGTTATCCAGCGTGCGGCCTTCAATATATCCACATTCATAGCACATGTTTAGTGGTATTTTACGATGGGAATCAAGTACCATTTCACTTCCGCAGCGCGGACATTTCATAAAGATCTCCTCCTGTATAAGTTGTCAACATTTTAAAGCCAGAGCCTATCGGACCACGGGATGAACCTTGAATCAGTCCGCATCGAGACCGTCGTCACAGATTAAACCATATCCGCCCTGACGTCTTTTATAAACCACGGCAATCGCATCGCCGGCATCCATGTTACGGAAAACAAAGAACTCATGATTCAGCAGATTCATCTGCAGGATGGCTTCCTCTGCAGACATGGGCTTGATAGAAAACTTTTTGTTCCGGACAATTCTGAACTCATCCTCAGGCTCATCTTCAGCGGCTGATAAATAGGGAGCTGCTGGTATGGCATCTTTTTCCAGAGAACCTTCACGCAGACGCTTCTCCAGCCGCGTTTTATTGCGGCGAATCTGACGCTCAATGGCTGCAACACCGGAGTCTACAGATGCGTACATATCACTAGTGAGTTCACTTGCCCGATAGTAGATCCCGTTATTATGGATGGTGATCTCTGCACGAAACCGGCCGCGTTCCAGACTGAATGTAACGAAGGCCTCAGCTTCCGTCTTAAAAAAACGGTCTAGTTTTGAAATCTTCTTGGTTGCATAAGCACGAAGGTCTTCAGAAGAATCCATTTTCTTCTCAGTAAAGGTAAACTTCATTTCGCTTCGCTCCTTTCCGGCAGCAGTACAACTGCCCTGACACTATATTAACATATATTTGACCAATTGAGAAGATATAAAAAAGTTTTTTCTAAAAAAACTTGTGATCTCAATGAAAAGCGTCTATAATACCATCATCCTTTTGACTATTATCTACACATGATGGTATATCTGATGGAACTGACACCAGAAAAACTGAATAATAATGACGGATGCCTTTATATTGTGGCAACTCCGATCGGTAATTCGGCCGATTTATCTCCGCGGGGTCGAAAGATCCTGGAAGAGGCCGATTTAATTGCTGCTGAGGATACCCGGCGCTCAATGGTCCTGTTGAACAAGCTCGGTATTCGAAACCGGCTTGTATCAAATCATAAATATAATGAACACGGAAAAGCGGGCTGGTTCCTGCGCCAGCTGCAGGAAGGGAAAAATGTTGCCGTTATTACAGATGCCGGCACGCCGTGTATTTCAGATCCGGGAAATGAACTGATTAAGGTATGCATTGAGGCAGGAATACGTGTTGTGGGAATCCCGGGCTGCTGTGCGGCGGTCAATGCATTGGCGGTTTCAGGGTTTGATTTGCGCAGTTTTTGTTTTCTTGGTTTTTTCCCACGTGAAAACGCGGAGCGTGTGCGTCTGTTGGATACGCTTCGCAGGGACCAGACTACGGGAGTTTTTGTTTTTTACGAATCGCCACTGAGAATCATGGAAATGATCGATTTCCTCATTCGGGAGTCCGCTGAATGTACTCTTTGCGTACTCAATGATATGACAAAACTTCACGAGATGAGTTTCCGCGGGACTCCGGAACAGGTTAAAGATCTGCTTTTGATGAAGGGAAACTACGATAAAGGAGAGTACTCCATCGTGCTTTCACTGGATGAATCCTACCGATACCGAAGAGAAGAAAAGGTCATTTCGGCTGAAGCGAGACTTGTCGATGCGATGGTTCGGGGAGCGGATACAAAACAGGCCGTTCAGGCGGTTCTGAGTGACAGGAATAATCCATACAGTAAAAATGAGCTCAAAGCGGCGGCCATCCGCCTGAAGGAACTCTTCGCTTAATTAACTTTTTTTGATCCATACCGGATGCTGAATCATTAGGAGGAGGATTTCAATGGATAACAAGCGACCGACCGGCCGAAAGAGACGTGTTACGGGGAAGGCCAATGAAATTCATCGTCGGGAAGAAGATCTCGGAATTGGCCAGATTAACAATGTCAGGCCGGATAATTTTGGCGGCAAAACTGAAAACATCGGTGTCACCGGAAAGACCGGGTCGGGCAGAGGTCTCAAGCGCGGCGGCGGCGCGCTGTCGCTGGTTGCAGTTTTAGCATTACTGCTGTTCGGCGGGAATAATATTCTCGGCGGTGGTTCCGGAAGTACAGTTTCAACGGCAACTCCCGTACCGACTGCATACGTGGCTCAGGCAACGCCGAAACCGACTGCGACACCTAAGCCGCAGACAAATCAGTCCGGAAATGCAGGCAGCGGAATCAGTGCGAATGCTTATAATAACCTGAATGCGGGTTCCACAACTGCAACAATTACGCATACGGATATGACATCTGCCAGCACCGCGGTTGCCTCCGGTGCCAGAGAAAAACGCACTGTGATCCGCGGTAACGGAAACGATCAGGTTACGATCATGATTTACATGTGCGGTACGGATCTGGAATCCAGAGCCAGTATGGCAACTAAAGATCTGGTTGAAATGACAAATGCGACATTTAATGATAATGTTCGCATTGTTGTTTACACCGGCGGCTGCAACCGCTGGAACAATTCAATTGTTGCCTCAGACCGTAATCAGATCTATGAAGTGAAAAGGGGAGGGCTTCAGAGACTGGAGGCTAATATGGGCTCCGGCTCCATGACAGATCCCAAAACGCTGACTACTTTTATTCAGTGGTGTGCGAAGAATTATCCCGCGAACAGGAATGAACTGATTCTGTGGGATCATGGCGGTGGTTCCGTCACCGGGTATGGGTATGATGAAAAGAATTCGCGTTCCGGCAGTATGACTTTGGCCGGAATTAATGAAGCGTTGAAAGCCGGTGGAGTAACATTTGATTTTGTCGGTTTTGACGCATGCCTGATGGCCACCCTGGAAACCGGACTTATGTTGGACAGCCATGCAGATTACCTCATCGCCTCTGAAGAGACCGAGCCCGGAATCGGATGGTATTATACGAACTGGCTGAGTAAGCTGGCGGCCAATCCTTCCATGCCGACGGTTGAGATCGGGAAGAACATTGTCGATGATTTTGTCAGTACCTGCGCGACGCAGACACGCGGCCAGAGCGCCACGCTGTCAGTTGTCGACCTGGCGGATCTTGCGGCCACTGTACCGGGACCTTTGAAGGATTTCTCTCTTTCACTGACAGAGCGCATTAAAAATAACCAGTATCAGCAGGTTTCCGCTGCGAGAAACGGCACCAGAGAATTTGCCCGCAGTACCCTTATTGATCAGATTGACCTGACTCATTTTGCAAAACGGTTCGGATCATCTGAAGGACAGCAGCTGGCTTCCGCACTTCAGAAGGCGGTGAAATACAATCGCACGTCCTCCGACATGTCAGACTGCTATGGTATTTCAATCTACTTCCCATATCGGAAAGCAAACAAAGTCGATGCTGCGTGCACGACCTATGATGCCATTGGGATGGATGAAAGCTACGCTGACTGCATCCGTGCTTTTGCCAGCCTTGAAGTAAGCGGGCAGGCGGCCAGCGGGATGAGTGGCTATGGGATACCCTCAATTCTGACCGGCGGATACAGCAGTTCTTCTGCCGGCGACTATGATATGATTTCCCAGCTTCTTGGCGCCTTCCTCAGCGGTGCCTACGGGAATACTGGGTACTCCACTGCCAATACCGGTTTCTTCTCCGGCCGGGCGCTCAGCGAAGAAGATACCGCTCGCTATATCGCGGAAAACAGCTTCGACCCGACAGCACTGGTCTGGACCCAAAACAGTGAGGGGAATTCCGTTATTTCTCTGCCAGAAGAACAGTGGGAGTTGATCAGCGGCCTGGACTATAACCTTTTCTATGACGACGGAAAGGGATATATTAATCTTGGCTTGGATGTTGTGTTTGATTTTGACGAGGAAGGCAATCTTCTGGCGCCTGACGGTGCATACTGGCTTGGTCTCAACAATACACCTGTTGCTTTTTATCACGAACAGTCCGTCGGAGAAGGTGAGGAGCAGGTCGTTTCCGGATATGTCCCGGCCATTCTTAACGGTGAATATGTAGATATTCTACTCCGCTGGTACGGCAGCACGGAATCCTGGGAAGTAGCGGGTCTGCGTGCCTCGTACCTGAACGGAGAAACTGAGACCGTGGCAAAGGGTGTACCTTCACTGAATGATGAAGTGTCCTCCGGCGATTCGGATTGGGTTCAGGCGGATGAGAAGAGCTTCTGGAAGCCTGGCGATAAGCTGGAGTTCTATGCGGAATACTATACTTATGCCGGGGTCTTTGAGGGCACCCATGTAATCGGTGAGATTACAGTATCAGAAGATATGGAGTTTGGCGACCTGGAACTTGCGGAAGGCAATTACCGGCACAGCTATCGGTTCACCGACCTGTACCAGCAAAGCTACTGGACTCCCGCCTATATGCAAACAGTGGAATAATTGAAAAGAAACAAAAACAGACCGGATTTGGGTAATAAATCCGGTCTGTTTTTCATGAGTTTGAAAGAAAATATTTTCGGTAAAAATCAATCGTGTCCCGGCTGAGGCTGAATTCTCTTCCCCGAAGATACTCCAGATGCTCAGCATCGGTAGAAAAGTTGAAAATCAGCCGCCATGAATAGAGAGCCTGCCCATGCTCGTGGTATAGGCGGTTGACCTCTTCCCGGCCGTATTTCCCGTCACCGAGCAGCGGCCATCCCGCATGGGCCATCTGGACGCGGATTTGATGTGTGCGGCCGGTAAGCAGGCGGCATTCGACAAGAGACAGGTTTCCGGATTCCTGCAATACCTTGTACTCCGTACGAGCCAAACGGGAGCCGGGTTCAGGACGGTTTTTGACATATACTGTGTTCTTTACGGCGTCCTTAAATAATTCGTTTTCCAGCAGACCGGAGCGTGGTTTGGGATTACCGACAACGGTGCACAGGTAGAATTTTTCAATTTCCCGATCTTTAATCTTTTGATTGATAACGCGCAGTGTTTCAGCATTCTTGGCTGCTATGACTATACCGCCGGTGTTTCGGTCTATCCGATTGCAGAGGGCCGGTGTAAAGGAGTTTTCTTCTTTTGGTTTCCATACTCCTGCCTGGGCCAGATAGGCCTGAATATTTGAAATAAGGGTGTTGTAATCCCAGGAGCCGTCACTGTGGCAGAGAATTCCGGGTTTTTTATCGAGAAGGAGTATATTATCATCTTCATAGACAATATGAAGATTTGGTTTCCCTATTTTCAGCCAGGCATTGTCCTCTCTGGGCTTCTCAAAGAATTCATCATTTATGTACAGGGATAAAACATCCCCGGTGTTCAAACGATAATCTCTGGCAACTGCTTTTCCGTTACATTTTACTCTTTTGATGCGTATATATTTATGCAAAAGACTGTCCGGAAGCAGGGGAATCACTTTGGACAGAAATCGGTCCAGACGCTGCCCGGCATCATTTTTACCTATGGCAATTTCCTTCATGGCGCCCCCAAATTAAAGAATATACTCCCTCCCCATGCCGGGAGGGAGCATAAGCTGATCATGCACACTTAGTCTTTACGGTCCGTAGCCTCATCGGGGAGAGCCTCAACTTCGGCATCAATGATCTCATTATCATCATGTTTAATATCGACACTGACAGTAACGGGAATTGTTTCTTTGACCTTTTCCACAGTATCAGCGGCGAAATCACGAACCTTCTGATTCTTGTCCTCGTCCATCAGACTGACGACATCGCCGTCTTCTCTGATTAGATCGACAGTGCATCCAAAGCCGACTGTTGCAAGAACTGCTGCGAGCAAAGCCCATTTTGCATAGGAGATTCCAACGGCAACACCGATAATCCCGGCGTTTACTGGAATGTTCAGAATAATACTGTCGTTTCGCTTGACAACGATTCTGGAAACGCTGCCCTTACGGAGCAGTTCTTTGATTTTGTTTAGGAGTCCCTGAGAATCCATGCTATATCTTCCTTTCTGAAAAGAATGAACCAGATACAGTATAACATCGGAATGAATCTTAAAAATGAACAGTATTTTAACAGCAAGAGGATATATTTATATCAATTGTAAATATTTTGCAGCAGCCTTCAGCATTAGTTTCTTGTTTCCGATTGAATCGAATGAGATCTCCAGCAGCTGATCTCCGCCCATGGGTTTTATCATGGTGACGGTACCTTCGCCAAAGGCTTGATGTTTTACACGGGATCCCAGTTCAAGCTTCAAAACAGGATACGGATCGGTTTTTCTGGTGGGAGATATTTGAGACCGTCCTCTTTGCGGATGATTGTTTCTGCCAACGGACCTGGAATAAGAGCTGTACTCTGTTTTTTTAATAACCTCGCCATGGTTCCAGTTTTGCCCTTCACCGATTCTGCTGCTGTCTATAATGTCTGAAACTTCACTTTCTGCAATGAAGCGGCTGGCAGGATTACAGGAAGTACGTCCAAAAATCATCCTCTGGCGGGTGTGCGTCAGTATCAGTTTTTTCTTGGCCCTGGTAAGAGCTACATAACATAATCTGCGCTCTTCTTCCATTTCATCCGGTGCGCCGATTGCCCGGAGTCCCGGAAATATTCCTTCTTCCATCCCGACAACATAAACAACTGGAAACTCCAGTCCTTTTGCACTGTGCATGGTCATTAATGCAACACAGTCCTCTTCGCGGCTCATACTGTCAAGATCCGTGTACAGAGCAATACTGGCCAGATAGCCTGCAAGAGAGGCGTCGCCGGATTCGGCCTGATAGGATAGAATGCTGCTTTTCAGCTCGCGTACATTTTCCGCACGGCTGAGGTCGCGCTCATCCTGAGATTTCTCAAGTATGCTCAGATATCCTGTCTTCTCCAAAATCCGGTCAAACAGGATGGCTGTATCCTGTGTGTCTTCCTGCAGGTCACGAATCATGGCGGCAAACTGCCTCATATGCAGAGCCGGCCTGAGCAGTTCAGGATAGGAGTCTGCATGTTCCAGAACATGGAATAGTGAAACTCCGTCTCGTTGCGCAAGAGACCTTGCACTTTCAATGCTTCGGTCACCAATCCCGCGGGCCGGGACATTCAGAATACGGAGCAGCCTCAGTTCATCATTGGGGTCTGAAACCACACATAGGTAGGCGAGGATGTCCTTGATTTCAGCGCGGTCAAAGAAGCGCGCACCGCCGATGACCCGGTAGGGGATTCCAGAGCGCTTAAGTGCGAATTCAAACTGACTGGATTGGGCATTCATGCGGTAAAGAATAGCCTGGTCCTTCCATTGCATGCCTTTTCCGTAATTGTAAAGAAGGGAGGCAACTACCTGATTTGCTTCGTCATACTCGTTTGCAGCCGTAATAATCTGAACGGGCTCACCTTGCTCATGAGCTGTCCATAGTTTTTTCCCTTTGCGTTCTGAATTGTGGCTGATCACATGGTTGGCAGCTTCAAGAATTGAACCTGTACTTCGATAATTCTGCTCCAGCCGCACAGTTCTGCAACCGGAGAACTGGTGCTCAAACGAAAGTATATTCTCAATAGTCGCCCCTCGAAAGCGGTAGATGCTTTGATCGTCATCACCGACTACACAGAGGTTGTGATGCTTTGAAGACAGAAGTGAAACAAATTCAAACTGGAGTTTGTTCGTGTCCTGATATTCGTCAACCATGATATGGGAGAATCGGCGCTGCCAATAGGAAAGACAGTCATCAAAACGGGAGAAGAGCAGGACCACATTCAGGATCAGATCGTCAAAATCCATGGCATTAGCCGAAAACAAGCGTCGGGAATACTCACGGTAAATCTCCCCGATTCGTCTTCTGCGGCTGTCTCCGGAAGCCGCAGCATTTGTAAAATACTCGTCCGGAAGGGTCTTCTGATCTTTGGCTCTGCTGATTTCTGCAAGAATTGAGCGGGGATCATTGGTCTTCTCATCCAGATTGAAATCCTTCAGAATGCGCTTGATCAGACTTAGACTGTCAGAAGTGTCATAGATATTGAAACTGTTGGAATATCCCAGCCTTTCGGCGTCCCGGCGAAGAATACGGACACATGCAGCGTGAAATGTACAGGCCCAAATATCGTCTGCATTTTCACCCAGTTTTTGTTTGATGCGGTTTTTTAATTCGTCTGCGGCTTTATTCGTGAAAGTGATAACCAGTATTTTCCATGCAGGTACCGGGTTTAATACAGCATTGTTCAGTGCTTCGGGGGAGCCGCTTTTAAGTGCGTCCAGTCCCAGCTGGTCCGCGTTGTCCGGAATATCAGAAGAGTCCGATGCAGATCCGAAAATCAGCAGGTTCATAATCCGCTGAATCAGTACCGTTGTCTTGCCGCTCCCCGCACCGGCAAGAATCAACAGGGGACCTTCCGTGGCGAGAACTGCCTTCCTCTGCATCGGGTTCAGCCCTGAAAAATAGTTGCTGATCCACTGGCTCCGGGCATTGACATATTCAGTTGTGAAAGAATCAGTATTCATGGACGGTATTTTATCACATTTTCCTGCCGGCTTCAATCCGGCATTTGCAATTCCGGCATCCTTGTGCTAAGATATCTAAAATTTGAAAAGATCCGGGGTTAATTATATGTCCAGACTTCAAGAGGAAATTAATCGGCGAAGAACATTTGCGATTATTTCACATCCCGATGCAGGTAAAACAACATTAACGGAGAAGCTCCTTCTTTATGGCGGAGCAATACAGTTGGCCGGCGCTGTAAAAGGAAAGGCTGCTGCAAGGCATGCGGTTTCGGACTGGATGGAACTTGAAAAACAGCGCGGCATATCTATCACATCATCTGTCATGCAGTTTGAATATGACGGCTATTGTATTAATATTCTTGATACCCCCGGGCACCAGGATTTCTCTGAAGATACATACCGTACCCTGATGGCTGCTGATTCCGCCGTGATGGTTATTGACGCTGCAAAGGGGATTGAGCCGCAGACCAGAAAGCTTTTCAGGATCTGTGCAATGCGGCATATTCCGATCTTCACTTTCATTAATAAAATGGATCGGGAATCCAGGAGTCCGTTTGAACTGATAGAAGAACTTGAAAAAGAATTTGGAATCGGTACTTATCCCATGAACTGGCCGATTGGCTGCGGACGTGATTTCCATGGAGTATATGATCGGACCGAAAAAGCGATTCTTGCGTTTAATGATTTTCACAGCGGTCAGAAGCGCATAGAGGCGATAGCCTGTGATCTTTCGGATTCTGAAACACTGGACAGCCTGATCGGATCCAGGCTGCGCATGACCCTCGAAGAGGAGATCGAACTGGTTGAAGGTGCAGGTTACGATTTTGACCTTGATGCGGTTCGGCACGGGAAGCTCAGTCCGGTCTTCTTTGGTTCAGCACTGAATAATTTTGGGGTTGAACCGTTTTTGAAATCTTTTTTGAATTTGACTGTTCCGCCTCTTCCAAGAATCTCGGAAGGGAAGGAACTTGACCCCTGTCTTGATGCATTTTCTGCGTTCGTGTTTAAAATTCAGGCCAATATGAACAAGTCTCATCGCGATCGTATTGCCTTTTTCCGAATCTGTTCAGGAAAGTTTGAGCGTGACCGCGAGTATTATCATGTTCAGGGCGACAAGATTTTGAGACTGTCTCAGCCGCAGCAACTGATGGCTTCCGATCGTTCGATCATTAATGAAGCATACGCAGGGGACATTATCGGAGTGTTTGATCCCGGCATCTTCAGTATTGGGGATACGGTCTGTGATAAAAACTGCCGATTCCGTTTCCAGGGAATCCCAAGTTTTGCTCCCGAGCATTTTGCAGCAGTTGAACGTATAGATACCATGAAGCGGAAACAGTTTGAGAAGGGTATCCTTCAGATTGCCCAGGAGGGCGCAATCCAGATTTTCCATGATCCGAATACCGGGGTTGAGGAGGTCCTTGTCGGGGTGGTTGGAGTGCTTCAGTTTGAAGTTCTGGAGTACCGGCTTCGTACGGAATACGGTGTGGAGATTCGCAGACGGGCGCTGCCCTATGAACTGATCCGATGGGTCTCCGGTATTCAGGGTTCACCGTCCATGCTGAATTTAACGAGTGATACCAGATGGGTACAGGATTTTAAGGGGAATGACCTTCTCCTTTTCACTTCAGATTGGTGCGTTGATTGGGCACTTCAGAAAAACCCGGGTCTTGAATTGCTTACATTTAACCGAGATGAATAATTTGAAGGGGTGAGATTATGGCTGAAACTAAGATCAATATTTGTGTGTACAGGAAAAAAACTGTAGAAGAATTTTCAGCAATGCTGGCTGATCCGAATGACCGGATGGACTGCGGATCTGCTGCCGCTGCGACGGGGTCAATTGCAGCGTCTTTACTGTCCCGTGCGGCAAAGCTTTCTGCTTCAAAGCGGGAGAATTGTGAAGAACTGGATTGGCTGGTTCGTAATTCTGAGATTCTTCGCACATATATGGTGAATTTGATAGATGAGGATGTAAAATGCCGGGCCCCCCTGCGCCGTTCCATGAAGGAAGGAGATCCCCAGCGAATTGAAGCGTCCCGTCAGGCGGCTGTAAGCATCTGCCTTGAAATCGTAAATATGATGGGAACGTGTCTGGAGCTTGCGGAGAAACTGACCCCCTATTCCGATTCGGAGAGTATGCCTTTTATTGTTCAGTGTGCGGAACTGGCATACGGAGCATCTCAGGCTGCCGGAAATTATATTCTCACAATGAGCGGCATCAGCTCGGACGATACCTACCGTTATGTGATGAAACGTGAAAACGAACTTACCATGCAGGGACAGCGGGAAGCTTATAACAGAATTCTCTCTTCATCACACTGAATTTGGCAGCATTCGCAATCGTAATGCCGCTGACCTGATTCAAAACAGGGAACAGGATTCTTCAAAAAGACTTGAATAACGCGGGTGTTTGCAATATAATAATTCAGTTACATATCCATTATCCTAACTGAGGGACTTTTATGGACTCTATTCTCAACATACTCAGTACTGGCCTCAGCTATCTCCGTACGATCAGACTTGCGGATGCGGTTGATATTCTTATTGTTGCCTATCTCATCTACAAGGTTTTTAATATTGTTCGGAGAACCAGTTCCAGAAATGTTGCCCGTGGGATTTTCCTGCTTCTGGTCGTCTTGGGTCTGTCTTACATTTTCAGGCTAACCATGCTGAACTTCCTGCTGCGAAGAGCGATGGAGCTGGGGTTGATTGCGCTTGTCATTCTGTTCCAGCCGGAGCTCCGCAGAGTTCTGGAACGGTTTGGGAGCAGCTTAGCATCGAATCGGAGTCTGCCCACATCAGAAATTGAAACGGCCATTGCGCAGTGTGTTCTTGCCTGTGAAGAAATGTCTGCCTCCAGGACAGGCGCTCTGATTATTTTTGAGCGGTCGATTGATCTGAGTTCAATTATGAACACGGGCACATATCTTCACGCGGATATTACGGCCGAATTAATCAAAAACCTTTTTTATAACAAGGCTCCGCTTCACGATGGAGCAGTCATTATTCACAATGCCAGGATTGCAGCCGCGGGCTGTGTGCTTCCGCTGACCCAGAGCCGAAACCTCAGCAAAGATCTCGGTATGCGCCATAGAGCAGGCATCGGGCTGAGTGAGCAGTCTGATGCGGTCGTTATTATAGTGTCTGAGGAGACTGGAGCAATCTCCATGGCGATTGACGGAATGCTGAAACGTCATTTGAACGCTGCGGCCTTAACGGAGCTGCTGCATAAAGAACTTGTCGTTGATGAGGCGAATAAAACCTGGAAAGAAAATCTTCAGGCTCTTTTCCGTCG
>AUXO013665408.1_pt1 | contig 17704 bp, 25 predicted proteins | sample 768731 | NCBI WGS metagenome assembly AUXO01 (sample SAMN02715735, study PRJNA202380) | gut metagenome | biome: sheep rumen | host: Ovis aries | place: New Zealand: Palmerston North
GGAGAATATGAGTGCCTCTTCACATGCCCTCCATATGGAGACAAGGAAATATGGGGCAGCGAGAGTGTGTTCAGGTCCTGCGATGAATGGATAGATGAGTGCCTGCAGAGGTTCAAGTGTGGAGCGTATCTTTTTGTTGTGGATGATACCGAGAAGTACAGGGATTCTGTTGTAGAAAAACTCCAGAATAGGAGTCACCTCGGTACCAATGAAGAGAAGGTTGTTCTAGTTTTCAGATAGACTATCCCAGATTATATAAATCAAGCTATATAAAAAATAGAGGAGAAATTCTCCTCTATCATCTTTCCCCCTATTTCAGTGAGGACAGGTACTTCTGTATCTTCCTTGCCAATGGGTCCATTTTCTTCCTGTTCAGCCAGTACTTCTTTCTATTGGTGAAGTATTCCCTTTCAAGTTCTGGATTGAGGTCGACACCGAATGGGTCAGGATCTTCGAATTCCAGTCCTTCCCAGTGGATTCCAAAGGATTCGGGACTGTTCTCCTCCTTATAGTACTGACCCTTGGAACAATCGGATATGCTGCAATCTACAGGCAATGGTACCCAAGTGTCCATAAGTTCAGGAATCTTTCTTTCCTCAACGTGCTTGATATGGGCAAGTACCTCAGGGGCTTCTGTCTTATAGAGATAGTAGTCAATGGAGTCGTGGATTTCATTCCATACCCTTGATTTGTATCCCTTGTTGATGAGCCATTCGGAGATTTCTCTCATTGACCTTCCCCTGATGCATGCTTCCAGCTGCTGGGCAAGGTAGTTCTTGGCTATATTCTCAAGGTTCTTGAGTCTGCCAGATTCAACCTTCTCATCATAGGATCCTCTCAACATCAGCTCGATAAGATTTCTAGTTCCACCAAATACCGACCTGCAGTATCCATGATTCGAAGCATACTCCACTTCCCTGTCGCATCTTGTAAGAAGACCTGGATATCCCTTGAAGAATCCTTCTCTCATTCGGGATGCGGCTGCTACAAATCTCTGGTGTTCATCAGTATAGGTTTTATATTTCTTCCTTACTTCCTCAAGCTCCTTCTCACAGTTATTCTCCTCAAGGTACTGATTCACTTCATCAAGTGTCCAATAGATTTCAAGAGAATACTGGGAAAGGACGCTGGCGCTTCCCCCAAATATGAGTTTTCTCTAAAGGGAAAAGTTTTCGGCCTTAGCGACATTCCTTAGGCGTTTATAAACGCCATACCCTTTCTGCTTCTTATATTCATCAAGGGTAATCTGTCTGTGTTCTGTTCTTTTGGTTACTTTACATGGCATAAACTTTTCTTTAAAATCCTCCTAGGCCCCGTGACCAGTATGGTAAGTCAACAGGAAAACTGCCTTATAACATTATTATAAGACAATCTATTAGGATGCTCATATGTTTTTAATTTGAAGGATGCTTTTAAAGAATTCTTTACCTCTTGTTTTGTTTACATACTTTATCATAGGTAATATTTCCTTTGAAGTAATGAGTATTACATTATCTTTCATATATCTATTTTTTATTCTACATTTTTCTGATTGCCTGTATTGCCTGTCAGAATCCCTATATTTCTTATTAGAGGGGAAAGGAATAAGATTATTCTTTTTATCTAGGAACTGATTGCCCTTTATTTCTACGAATTTTTTATGTGTATTATTCCAGAAATCAGGGAAATATTTAAAGTAACTTCCATCTTGATACCTTAAATCTATAGAATTATAATTCCTTATTACTTCTTCTTTTAAGACTTCTGTTGAATATATCAAATAGGCTATTTCCCATGAAGAATCAAATGACTCATTGTTGTATATGTATTTTCTATTGATATTCTTGGCATAGTCTTCTGATTGTGCACAATACTCTACTCCGTATTTTTCTATTCTGGTTTCTATACTCTTTTTCTTTACTTCATCACTCTGTTGGGCCCAGTAAACTCCTAGATTCTTTTTCATAGTATTGGATGCTCTGGAAAGAATTTCCTTATTTTGTAGTGCATGCTCGCATCCAAATCTCTCCATCATAGTTTTCTTCCTCTTTTCCAATACTTTTTCTTTTAGGTCTTTATCTGATTGTATTTTTTTATTGAAATTCCTTATTGATTCTCTTGTGGAAGGCAACAATGTTGAATACGGAACTCCGTTCTTTTCAAGAAGAGTATTCATACTTTTTTCATGTATCTCTTTACTTTGTCCAGCATTATCTACTCCCCATTTCTCATTGAAAGTCTTTCGGGTCTTCTCCTTTACTGATTCCACATTCCATGTAAAGGGAACTCCATATTTCTCAGTCATTACTCTTTCATGTTCTCTCTGGTAGCATTCTCTTTTACCACAAGTCTTTCTTATTTTTCCATGACTTAGAGATACCTTGTCATTACAATAAGGACATCTTGGAATTTCCTCTATCTTATTTTTTAGACATATCATAAACTCTTTATAGGAGTCAAATTTAGTATAAAATTCTTCAAAATCTTTATTTGATTCAAGAAGAGAACTTATTTTTGATTTAATACTGGAGGTTACTGAAAACTTATCAGTATTTTTGTTTATATTTATCCATCCATAATCTTCAAATAATTTATAGCATTCTTTTATATTCATATATAATTAGTGCAATTTTCCTTAAAGGGTATTCCACCAAATATCAAATAAAAATAAAATTAATTATATAATTAAATTTAGTAAGATAATTATTCTACTTCCTATAAGCTATATAGGAACGGATAATTCAATCAATATAGAAAATATGATTATCTATTGACAGCATGAACTAAATAAGATATACTTTCTATATAAGAGGTAATATATGAGAAATATTGATATTGATTCATGGTGGAGAAGATCCAATAAGAAGGAACTTACAGAAAAGGATTTTACTCTTGAAGATATAGATGATAGTGTAGTGACCTATGTATATGCAGAAGAGGATGTGTCCTATGAGATATTCTACTATCTTCGTCAGCATACATTTGATGCAGTCTGTTTACTGGAAAATGGAGAGGATAGAAGTTCAGAGAATTCCTTCAAGACCTTTGAAGAGGCTGTGGAGTGGTGTTCTACTGATTTCAATTGGAATAGAAGGAGATAGGTTCCAGTAAATGAAGAAGAGGAGGTCCATAAGACCTCCTTTTCTATAATTAGAACTGATTATATATCAAGAGGTAATAGCATGGCAAAGACATGGAGAGAAGATAACCTGCTCAGGAGATACAGAGAGCAGTTATCTGGAATAGATGTGGAACAGCTGGAAAATGACCCAGTTGATTATGTTGTAAGAGTATTGAAGTATCAGATACCTGAAGGATTTGAAGACCAGGTATTGGAAGCCCTTACAAATTTCGCACTTATAGACAGTACTTTTGACCCAGTCAAACTGGGTAAGAATGGATTGAGAGTTGCCAAGGTATTAAGGAATCTTACCAGAAGTAACGATGTAATTGAGGATGTTATAGAGGATGTCCTTCCAGAAGCAAGGGAGGAACTTGAAGATGATTCCCTTCAGGAAGGTATAAAGGGTAAGTTATCTGTGGCTCTTATAGCTGGTATGATTCTATTATCGGCATCTAACTTGGCAGCAACCCCTAATAAAGGAAGTAATATAAATTCTCATAATGAAGTATCTACTTCTGTAAGCATGAATGCTGATAACTCTCATTATCAGGATAATACATGGAGGTCCGAGGAAACTAAAATAAAAAAGAATCTAAATGAGGACCAGATAAAGACCTATAATTCATTGAAATCAGAATTTATAAAAGATAACCTTGAAAAAAAATCCCTATGGTTTAAAGAATAAGAAGTTTATTTTGGAACGAGCTAAAAATGATTTTGTTAAATATTGGATTGAAAATGAGGACTCTTTATTAAAAAAAAATAGGAGGCATTTCAATTAAAATCAGGGAGGAGGTTCATAGGACCCCTTCTGTTATATAATGGACTAGTTATACAACTAATTATACATAATTGATTTATCAAGAGATAATCGAAATGTCAAGGACTTGGAGAGAGGACAACCTTCTCAGAAGATATAATGAAAAGATGGGTCGGCTGAAAGAGAATACTGAAGACCTCATGAGGCGCCTCATGATGAATACCATAGATTTCTTCTTCAATGATGATGAGGAAACCCTGACTGAAGGTTCAATGGGGAAGAAGATACTGACCGCGGCTCTGATACTTGGATTGGGAGCATCCTCTCTATTTGCAGGAATCAACAATACCTCTGAGAAGGTCAGACTAGATAGGGATAAGGCAGAGAAATTCCAGTCAGTAATGAATGATATGGATAGCCCCTATCTGTTCTTTGTAGACAGTGACTCAGGAAAGGGGTATCTTGCCGTCAGTGCGCAGGCAGGATCTCGGAATGAGAGAGCATTGCAGAACAGAGCCAACAATGTAGTAAGGAAATTCATAAATGAACATGAATCCGTGAGGGACAATCTGGAGAACTTCGATTTCAATGAGATTTCCAAGGGATATCTGGATACAGATACCAACAGTTACATTACTGTATACGAGGTAGCCAGAATCTGAAGAAGAAGGAGGTCAAAAAGACCTCCTTTTCTATGATCTTTCAAGGAACAATCTTGATATACTGGATGCCCTTGATGACATTTCCCTCTTGAACTTTTCATAGTTCTTTGGACTCCCACCATCAGAGTTGTCGCTTATCAGTTTAATTGATGTGAACTACTGAAGTAGTTCACCCTTGTTCTTATTGAGTAGCTTATCCTGAGACCTTGTTATCTCTCTACCACAATCACAGATACACCTTACCAGGAGATGACTATAGTTATCTCTTCCTACATATTCAAGAGCAGTAAGGTGTCCGAACTTTCTTCCTATAACATTTACGGCCATATTATCCCCCAATATTTGATAAATAATCAATATTTCCTTGATTCAAGGAAATAATATCTTGTAACCTATTGTAACCTATGTATCATTATGATATTTCCTTTAAAGAATGTCAATCCAGAATTAAAAGAAAATCCCATATTCCTATGGGATTCATACTCAATCAAATATCAGTGTATCTTCATCAGTAAGGTCTATTGCAAATTTCTCACCATGGTCTGTTTGTACTGTCTGCCCTCCAAGGAACTCATAGGTCTTTCCGTCCTGTTCAACAGTCACTATATCTACATCGACTTCCTTTCCAGCAAAGAATGTGTTATAGGAAGTCTGTGAGTGAAGGTCCACTCCAGCACCTTCCTGAAGGATATGATACAGAGGGTCATTTGTATCTCTTATATCTATACAGGCAAGTCTGCACTGCAAACTCGAATAGTCCACGGTACATAGATAATAGTCATCAATATCTGGACTCTTGAGACAGCTCTTTATTTCCTTGCTGAAATCTCCTCTTGTAGGAACCTGCTGCATATTGGGCTGGGTGCATCTGCTTCTCCCTGAATCTGCCATCATCGAGAGGAAGTGAGGGTGCATCCTGTATGTACCATCTTCACTATGATACTGGATGTACTGGGACCATCCCTTGTCAAGATCCTCGTTTCCATCATAGGTTCCCATCCATTCGGCCATCGAGGAATTCTTCAGCTCATCTCCTATGAATGTGTTGAGAAGGGTGTTGAAGGACTTGAGCCTTTCAAGAATAGCCGCCTCCTTGTGGGTCTTCTTCCATCTTGAAATCTGGAAGTCTCCGGTAGCAAGTTCTCCACTCTTTACTCTTCCCCAATCTTCCCATCCTTTCTCTTCAAGAAGTTTTCCAAGTTTCTGACCAGACTCCCACTGGAAGTCCTTATCTACATTGAAGGCTTCACAGAGTTCGTCCTTGAGATTCTGTATAGCCGACTTTATAGCGTCCCTGACCTGGTCAAGTTCATTCTTGTCAATATATACCCCATTGTATTCCATTATTGTATAGGTATTCTGAGCAGGAATCTTGAATGTTCTATAGTAGTATTCCATACCATGTTCTGAGAACTCATTTGGATATTTCCTGTCAAGATACCTGACATGGTTAAGCATATTTGTAAAGCAAATATAAGTTACAATAGAGTCCTCGATAGCATAATTTTTAAGTATATCCTCAGGTATTTCCAAGTAATTTACTTTATCTCCCCCCATATTTTCTTTATAGAGGTCTAAGGGTCTTTCATAACCTCCATATATAGAGTAGAAGAAGGCAAGTGATTTAAGTGAATTAGATCTAGTTTCGTCCATAGTGTGCCCCAGCTGGACGATGTCTTCGTTTAAGTATAAGTCCTTAAACCCATAATTTACGATTTCTATAGTGTTTTCTATTCTGGATAATATTTTCATTTCTACATATAGTATATGTAGGAATGCTGAAGAATATTCTAATTCTTTGAAAAAATTACACTGATTGTATATCAGGATAAAAAGAGGTTGCAGCCTCTTTTTACCCCTACCATATTAAATAATAGGAGTATTTAACATGGATACAGAGATTAGTATTCTTGAGGACTCATCCACAAATTATCCTATAAATCTTAAGGAAGCCTGCTCATTCTTTAATAGATCCGAGGGTTCTCTAAAAAGAATATGTGAATATCTAGGATTGAATGTTTTCTATAAATCCAAAAGCGGAAAAAGAACTGAGTATAAGTTTAATAAATCCGACATACAAAGCATTTCTAATTTTTTAACAGAAAATCCTAACACTAATCAATTTTTCTATGAAATAACCTGTAGAGAAAAATATGGGTGTTCTAATCCTATGCAAAATTCAGATATCAGGAAGAAAGCTGAGTCAACCTGTTTAGAAAAGTATGGGGTTTTTCCTTATTCAAAGACAAAAGAGTGCTCTGAAAAAATTAGGAATACTTCCTTAGAGAGATATGGTGTTTCATCTTTTACTAAAACTAAGGAATTTAAAGAGAAATTAGAGAACACCTGTTTAGAAAAATATGGGGTAAAAAATTACTCACAGACAGAAGAGTGCCAAGAAAAAATTAAGGAAACCTGTTTAAAAAGGTATAATGTTCCCCATTCTTCTCAGGATGAGAGAGTGAAAGAAAAGTTATCAAATACTTGCTTAGAAAAGTATGGAGTAACCAGCTTCTCTAAGACAGAAAAATTCAAAGAGGAGGTATCAAAAACCTCTTTAGAAAAGTATGGTGAGTCTTCCTATATGAAGACAGAAGAAGGAAAACAAAAAGTAAGAGATGCTTGTTTAAAAAAATATGGGGTGGAAAATTATGCCCAGACAGAGGAAAATTATAAAAAGAGAAAGTATAAAATAGAAGTAGAAAGAAATAATAAATTAGAAAAATTTGATTCCTTGTATGAAATTATTATATTTGATTGGTTGATAAGTAGAAAAATAAATTTTATCAGGAATTATCCTATAGAATATAATTGTTTAGGTAAGAATAAAAAATATTTTTGTGATTTTTATTTACCAGATATGAATATCTTATTAGAAGCTAAAAATCCTGCTTTTCTTACTAAGAATGGTAAGATAAAAACTATCTTTAAGAAAGGTCTTTCTCAGGAAAGATTTAAAGAGTTAGAAATTAGAGATGACTACAAGTTTTCTACTATGATAGAAAGAAGAGTATTCTTAGTTACTGATAAATCTAAGATTAAAGAGGGTGTTTGGAAAACCAACCCCCCATTAATTATTATGGATATAAAGAATTTAGATGCTCTATTGGCAAATCCTTAAATTATTGACTTCCAATAGAGTATCTTCCTCATTAAGTTCTTTCCCTGTTTTTATACCATTTTTAGTTAGAACTTTTTCATTATTCATAATCTTATATTTGATTCCATCCTGCTCTACTATAAGATACCCTTCCTTTACTTTTTTAGTAGGTTCTGGCCTCCATAGAAATTTTATATCAAATTTCCCGTTAGCAGTAATACTCTTGTTATTTGACATTATTTGATTTAATTTTACTTTACAGTCATAATCTAGGATTTTCCAAGGAATATAATATCCAGTAATCCCATCAAAGCTGAGAGTTATACATCCTATCTTATCTTTATAGAAGTTGAGTCCGGACGTTTCCAAGTCCCAAGCAAAAAGATCCTCCTTACGATTCTTATTAGGCTCATAGAATCTTTCAATAAAGTCTTCTTTGGATTCTATAAATATTTTATTAAGCTTAGGGTATTCAGGCAAAGGGTCATTTATATGTCTAAGCATCTGATTAATCTGTATCTGAGCCAACTTTGTCTTATAACTATCTACAGCTCCTGGATTCCATTTCTTATATAACTCAAACCCAAATATATCATCTTTAAATGGGTCAAGGGGATAAACTCTATGGCAATTTTTCTTTGTTAAATCTTGTGAAAACCAGAAGTTAGACTTACCAAAAATAATCTGATGACAATGATTGGGGTAGATATCATCTTCCTGAAGTAGAGAATAGAGGGCAGGCCCAGAGGTTAATATAGGACTCCCCTCAGGGATATACTTCATGAAATCAGACCTATTGGCCTTGTAAAATTTAATGAGTCCTTCTTTAGCCCCCTTTTCATCATAATCACAATTAAGGGCATCTAAAATAATATATTTAGATACTCCTAGAGCTTTAAGGAAGGTATCTATATATCCTAACTCTTTTTCTCCAAACCTATCTTCTACAAGAACCGCTACTACTTTATCATATTCGGCCCTGACTTTTGACCTATCCATAAGGATAGGATTATCATAAGTCCTAAGATTAAGGACTTGCTTTCTAGATTTCGTGCTTATCTTTCCAAAACTGAAATTACTCATATTAATACTATAATATATATATTTCATCATAGTGGACGGGTATATGGCTGAGACTGGATATTTTTCTGTCCCTTCTGTCCCTTCATGGATAACCCTCATCATACCATGTGGCTTCTCTTCTCTTTCGTCAGGGATTTCTTGAGTCCCCTCAGGAGACTTCCTCACTCGAAGACTGGATATCCAGCCTTCAAGTTGAGCCTCCTGATTGTCTCAAGGAAGGCCTTTCTCTCCTCAGGGCGGAACTTGCACTTCACGTTCATCTTCTTACCCTCGATGGTGGTATAATCCATACTGATTGCACCAGATTTCTCGTTGATACCGACCTTTCCACCTCCACCATAATAGAGGTTCCCGAGCTCGACTCCAACTGCATATGGAGCGTGCATTGGCTCTACTTTCTCGGTCAACCTTCTATTTGTGTAAACGTTCATTTCTATCCCCTCACAATCAGACTTTTTCTATTGATATGATTCGGTAATCGCAATCTACTCCGAGACTGTACAGCCTCTTGCACTCCTGGAGGGAATCTACAGTACATTCCTGTTCTCTCCATTCGAATCCGGACATCTCATCTCTGTATTCAAATCTAATATGCAACATGTTATCCCCCTTATCTTTCATCCAGCAAAAGATACTTGGCAAATTCGGTAAAGAAATTATTTATCGAATCTATATTCTTATCCATCTTGTTCAGTAATACTTTATCTTCCAGAGCTGTTTTCCTAGTTCTTTCAAAGATTTTCCTTAGGTATAGCAGGAATTCTATCGTGTCCAAATTCGTTGCTACTTGATTGTTCAACTTCCTGGCTCGAATTTCAACCTCGTAGTCGTCAATTACAATATTCATAGCCTTCATAGTAGTCTCCTTTCGAGCGGGGTGATTATGCCCAAGACCTCTCTTTTCTGTTATCGTCCCAGTTCCATCCCAATCTTTTGGCAACCTGTCCCAGCCATTCCTTGTAGCACTCTGTTTCTTTACTGCCACCAGAAACCATTGTGAAGGTAATCTCGTTTGGTCTGATCTTGAAGGAACCATAACCACCTGCGACACTGATGTGGAGCCAGCAAAGGTCCTTACCGAATACATCTACATAGATTTTCAGGTGTCCTGTACTCTTGATGTAGTCCGATTCCGATACAACTTCCCTTAAGGTCCTGGCAATATTCAGAGTTTCCTCTGAAAATATTTCTGGATGAGTGTCAATTACATCTTCTGACCACATATCTCTTTTCTCCCTCATTTAAGGTACTTACATATTAAACCAATTCCCTCACTTTGTAAAGTACTTTTCAGAAATACTTAAAAAAAAGAACAACCTCTCGGTTGTTCAATATTCATATGACGACATCATCCCTTGGCCCTCATTCACAGGGAACCTCTTGCGTCATCATATCTTCGACAGTCCCTGATGAAAATATCCCTCGTTGGAACAATTATTTCATCTGTTCCAAAATGTCTGATTCTGATGTCCTCACTGACTTCCTTATCAAGAGTTTCGTCTGTAGCGTCAATGTAAATATAGACATCCCAATGAGGTTCATCATAATAGTCACTGGGAATGAAAATAAATCCATTTCCACGGGCCAGCCATTCTAGGATTTCCTCCCAGGTCATTCTCATTTGCCTTTCTTCAAGGATCGGTCGGAAGAACTGGAAAGCAGCTTCCTTGGAAGACCCGTTCTGTCCAACAAGGTATCCAAAAGGGTAATTGCCATCATTACCATCATAGATATGTTCCAGCACCCTTTTATAGTTATAACGGGAGGTTCCAATAACCTTCTCATCCCAAATCTGATTATAGAAATCTGAAAAGAATCCTTCCTTCCCGATGAACTCTCTGGCTTCATCCTTATTCTCTGCTGTATAGATCTTTCCTAGTTTGTACTTTTCCATATTCAGAACTCCTTCAATTTATTCTGTATGTATAGTATACATATATTATCCAATATCTTTCTCAGAATCTATGGGATTCTGTAACTTCTCTCATGATTCTATAGTAGAGGTCGTTACTGTTCTTTCCATCACATCCGGAATCCTTCCTGAGATTTTCAATAAGGGTCTCGTATCCCTTGAGGAAATTGTTGTAGGCGTTCTCTGTCAATGAGAGCTGTTCCCTATATCCCTTGAGCAGATTGGTAAGATACTCAATACGGTAGGATACTGCTTCCTTGATATCCTCAAGGTCGAATACATATGCATCATTAAGACAGTATCCTCTGCTCTTCACATTGTATGGCTTGTCAATTGCCTTCTGATAGTTTCTTTCATTTCTCTGGAGTGTGTGATAGCAGTAGATATCATCACTCTCATAACCATACTTTGAAGTATATGTATATACACTGAGTTTGTTATCTACCCCCTTGATACTGTAGTTTTCAGAGAAAAAGTGTGCATTTCTGATATTCCTTCCAAGACTGGCATATGGAGATCCATCCTTCTTGGTGACGAACTCTACTTTCTTCCATGCTTCAATGAATTTCTCAGTGCTATCGATTTTCTTTCTGAGGTCTTCTGTAATTTCCTCACAATATCTATCCATATCCTCTATCCTCCCCTATCAGATAAGGTGCTTCTCTCTGAGGCAATCTGTTGCTTCAACTGCTACCCTGTGGGAGTATTCATTTCTTTCATCATATCTGTAATCATCTCTTGCACAGGTCTTGAGCCACTCGATACAGAGAAGTGTGAATTCATTCTGCAGATATCTATGTTCCTTGAGTGCCTCCTCACAGAAGTTCTCCCTGCTGAATGACATATGGTTGATTCCATCGTTGAAAAGATTTCTTACCAGTTCCTTCTCATTATCCATATTTCTGTTCTCCTGTTGATATGATGATTCTATACTATCTGCACTCAAATGTCAAGCCTATAGGTCATTTTTCGTCTCTGGTGAGATATCAGACAGTGTATCCTCTGTTCCACATCTCCTTGTCAATTACAGAGGCGATTGCCGAGATGAGAGAACTGTATTCCATCATCCTCTTGAAATCTGGGGATTTGCCATCAGAGGTCTTTCCATCATCATCCATTCCAAGTTCGGTCCTCATTCTGTCATTGAGACTTTTTACAACAGAGTTCCTGATTGCTCTAAGGTTGATTTCCTTATATTCTCTGTTCTCAAGGTCAAGAATATCCTTTACATGACCAACACCCTCATTGGTGATGAACCTTTCGCTGACTCCTGGGGTCCTGACGAGATTCTCAACTGTCTCGTTGTTGACAACATCAAAGTCGAATACAAAGTTGTTCTTTCTTGTAATCATAACTTCTATCTCCCTACAACTCTATACTATCATGGACTATACAGAATGTCAACATTTTTCCAAAAAAAAAATACCCATCATATGATGGGTATTCATATCTCTCAGTATCTCTCAGTATTTCAGATCTCTCAGTATATCTTTCTTGTAGTTCTCAAAAGAAGTCTCAATAAGAGATTCCATCTTCTCCTCTTTTTCGGATTCCGAGAGGTTCCGTTCTTCAGGGTATTCAATATCCAGAAGTTTCCTGGCAGTTTCGGTCACAATTTCTGGGTATTTCCTTCTGTTGGTAGGAGGGATTGAATCTATAATATATCTGAATAACTTGAATACTTCCTCTTTGAAGGCGTCCCTGGTCAGTATACCCTTGTATGCGGCACCATAGCACTCATACTCTATTTCCCTTTCATCCCAGTACCATATCTTCAGATTCACAGAAATATCCTTTTCCTGTGAGGAGTCGAGATAATCGAACAGTTCCTTCACGAATACCTTCCTGTCCCGATATACTCCAACAGTATGAGCAGAAGTTTCTCCGGATTCAGAGTTATTCTCTGCTTCTATCTCATACAGGGTATCCCCGATATACCTGTATATCCAATTCTCGTTGACCCTTGTTTCGATATCATTTTCCATATCAGATTCCTATCTCATCAGGAAAGGAAATAGTCCAGAATAAGGACTTCCTTCTCCCTTGCACTCTTCCCCTTGAATGGGCAATCGGAAAGTACCTTCTCTCCTTCCTCTATGCTGTTCTCTCTTCTTCCTGGGACTGGGGAGTACATGATGTTGCTGTCCAGATAATCACATCTATACCATGGCTTGGTGTATTCGAAATCCTCGTTCATATCATGGCAGAATACACAATTCCAGCAACTTCCAGGGTATTTCTTCATGTCGACTTTCGTTTCCATATGACCTTCCTATTGTGTTGATATATATAGTATATGGATAATTTAGTTCGATGTCAAGAGCTGAAAAAAAATACCCATCATGATGGGTATTCGAATCAGAACCACAGAGAGTTTCCTTTCAGTTTCCTTATCCTGTCCTTGGCCCATTTGACCTGATTCAGGGATATTTCAGTTCCTACATAGTCCATACCGCACTCGATGGCTCCTACAGCAGTGGTACCACTTCCCATGAAGGGGTCAAAGATGAGGACTTTCTTCTTCGGAGGAGAGTATATCTGGATTATCTTCTCGACAAATTCACTTGAATATGTGGCGCTGTTGAATTCACATACTTCATCATTGTTGAACCTTGTTTCTATGAGATTCCTGTAGGGTGTGGAATACATGGAATTTCCTATTTTCTTCTCAGGATTGTGATTGATGTAGTATGTGTCCAGCTCGTACTTTCTGCAGAATATGAACAGAGGTTCGCAGATTCTTGAAAGTTTGTTCCCGATTGACAGAGGAATTGCGTTCGGCTTGTACCATGATATGTAATCACAGAGGGTAAAGCCTGTTTCTTCCATTATGGACATGAGAGACATCCATGTGGAGTTGTTGATTCCATCCTCTCCGCTGTTCTCCGTGGATACTCCATAGGATACATTCCATGCTATGATTCCATTGGGCTTGAGTTTATGCTCCAGCGCCTTGAATATGTTTCCTATCCATTCTGCATACTGTGTCTCGCTCTTGTTGTCGACATCGGTATCATACCTGTTCACGGAGTGCTTTCTTACCTTCTTTCCTTTTTCCCTGTCCTCTTCCTTCTTGTCCTGGGACCTTGAGATGCTTGTGTTGTATGGAGGAGATGTGATTACAAGGTCAAGACTGTAGTCATCCATGCGGGGTATTACCTGAAGACAGTCCTCATTGTATATTTCATTTATCCTGAACATCGGTTCTCCTTTCACTTGGATATGGATAGTAGATTGTTCCATCATCTGGACAGTACATCCTTATGAGATACTCAACCATCTGGTCATGGTCTTCCTTCTCTGTGGTACCATCAGTTCTTATGATGTTGTATACTGGAGTATGATAGGATATATTGCCTTTTCTTGTTCTCTCATTTACATTGAGATGGTAGCTCCTGTATTCTTCCTTCCTGCACAGGACAAATATAGGCTCGCAGACTGTATCAAGTCTGTTGTTCCTTGTATTCTTCCTTGCAAGATTCTTCTTCCATACAATTACATCCCCAATTGCATAGTCAGTAGTCCTTATGGCAGACATTACAGATTTCCATACTGTATTGACTTCAGTATTGAGTGCAGTATCTCCAAGGAATCCTGATACAAGAATTACAGAGTTCTCATCCATGAGAGGTTCAAGACCATTGATGAACTCACTGAACTTCTCTACATATCCATCTTCATCTGTATATCCTGTAAGTATTGGAGTACCAGCATCAACAGCCATCACAACGCTGTGATTCTTTCCATCTGACCTGCTATCGGAATATACCTCAGTATAGATTTTTCCTTCTAGTGTTGGCGCTTCTTTGAGTTTCATGATACTATTATAACCTGTGGAAGGCTATGATGATGCTTCTCTATACTGAGGTACAGGGCTGTCCCTGGGCGGGGATTCAATCCACATATACTAGAAAATATATCTTGCAGGAATATTCCCCTGATACAAGTCTTCTGAAATTGGAGGTATCATAGTCCTTTGAGAGGGATACCTGCACATCTGCATTGTATCCATAGCTGATTGTAGTTCTTTCCCCTATGGCACTGTATACATCTGCGCCATTGCCCTGCTGTATCCTGGCGACCGATACACTTCTTCCTTCCTCGCTATCCAGATTCTCTCCAGTGATATTCGTTCCTACTATCTGTGTACCCTTCAGATACACTCTCAGAGGAACATGATTCGTTTCATTGAGGGTGCTGCTTACCGAGGATACTCTCCTGAGTATGAAATCAGAATCGTCATTGTACACGCCGGATGGGGATATGTACAGTCTGTAGTTCCTGTTACTGTTCATGCTTATGGTGGAGAACTGTAGAGAACCTATTGTCTGGAGTGACTGATAGGACATGCTCTTTATGTCAAGTATCTCTCCATAATCGGTGATCTCAAGGAAACAGTCGCCAGCAGAATCGGATGCAGCCATATCGAAGTATCCAAGAAGAGGGAGACTCATCACCTGGTTGAACCTGTAGTCCTCGGTATGGGCATTTATCGTCAGTATGCACTGATAGTCATTGGCGCTGGACAGATGAACGGCATCCCCATTGGTACTGTAATCATCCAGCATTATGAGAAAATCCATCCATGAATAGTTCAGGGTTCCTGACCCGTTCACTACATACGAGGGAAGAGGGTAGGGTGCAGGACCCACACTGTCGAATTCGAAGAAGGAGGTATTCTCGTTTCCGGGGTAGTAGTTTGCATGACTATTCCGATAGGAGGCCCTATAGGCAAGACCCAGTTTGAACTTTCTGTAGACGAGACCCTTGCTGGATTGGGATACCATTATGAAATGACCCTGGTCATCCACATGATTGCAGTACACATCGAGGTATACAGGGTCGGAGATTCCATATGATCCTATTTTCCCAAGGTAGTTGTCGTTATTGTACCCTGAACTGGGCCAGTTCGTACCTGCACTGGGGAGTGCTATCGTCTTGGAAAGGTCCAGATTGAGGGCAAGGGTATTGTTCATCTGTATCCATATGAATGCATCCTCTCTGTCACTGGTAGAATCAGAGTGGGCAGGGAGTATGGAAAGAATCAGTGACAGTATGATAACCGATATTCTTCTAGTCATTTGCAGTCAGCCTTATTGTTACATTGCTCGTATATGTTCCACTCTCGAAGTCGCTGTTCTCAAGAGTATCCCTGTCGTCGGCCATCATCACATATATAGGGGATTCCATTATGGATATGTACGAATCATGATACAGATACCCAAGGTCCATTGTCACCTCGATATTGCCTGAGGGTACTGGCTTCAGAAGATATGATGGGGAACTCCCATGGGATAGGGGATACGCAAACTGGAGGTAGTATCCTATCTCATCCTCATCAAGAGAAAGAGGGGATACGCTGAATGATATTTCCAGATGGGGATAGTCTGCGAATACCGACCATGTTCCTATCATCATTCCAGGTTCAGATGTCATATCATTCTTGGGCTGGACCTCATCGCATGTCATGTTGAAGGGCATGAGGGATTCGGAAAGAGAGACTGTCAGTTCACATACATGGGATACGAATCCTCTTGTATTCAGATACCCCATGTTGAGTATCTTCTCACAGTGAAGAGATGATATGGAAAGAATCATGAAGACCAATGCAAGTATCTTTTTCATATGGAGGATATTCCTATCGTTATGGTAGCTCTGTATACTCCTGGGGATGCATTGCTGTATCCTGATTCAGGAATGCATATGAATATGTCCCCTGTTCTGTACCATATATATCTGTACCCCAGTTTCCTGTTCATTGTATACGTATACCTGAGGGTATGGCTGACGGAGGAGTCCACTGTTCCTCTTATGGAAATTCCTGATACTGTCTGGCCTGAAGATCTCGCAGAGGCTGTTATATTGTCCCTGTATATCTGATTGGTACCCAGTAGTATTGCTCCTTCCTGACCCAGATACGTATTTCCTATATATGTATATTCGGGAACGAATCTGTATCTATAGGGTATCATCTCTGAGGTGCTGCCTTCCTTCATCAGAGGGCCCATGGTGTATTCGGTCACTATGGAGAACATCCCTGAGTTCTTCCTCAGATAGGGATTTCCATTCATATTCCAGTGGAACATCCTTGAAGGTTCCTCTCCTATGAAGACAGAAGAGGCCTCCGAGAATTCACCATCATTCAGGGAAGAACCATTGAAATCAGATACGATGTACGAGATGTTCCTGTACCGGCCGTCTCTCACAAGGAGTCCTGTTACTGTAAGGTTCTCTATATCAGAGACTGCAGAGAGCACAGAAGATGACAGCAGGATGATCATCATGAGAAGAATCCTGGATGTTCTCATCATGGCCCCTCCATAGTGACAGATATCAGGGATTCGTATCTTCCAGGCCTGCTGGATTCAAGGTCGTCTATCCTTGCATTGAATGACCCAAGGACCTTTCTTGAGTTTGCCGTGTCATCCTTTGAATATGTGAATGATATGATTCCTCTTTCGTCCTCGGTATGGGAGTTGAGTCCATCATTTAATTCAAGAGTATATTTCAGGGTATCCTTCGAAGGGTCTCCATCCATGCACAGGTCATCATGATGTATGGTGAAAAGGAATGTTCTTCTTTCTCTTGTCTTCAGTACAAGAAGACCGATTTCCTGTACAGAGGGTGTGAACGCCAGATTCTTCTCTGTCTCCTCTATATCCATATCCGAGGTCTTCGATATCCAGAAATACGTATCCGGTTCTATATTCAGATAGAATCCGAACGACCCTGAACCTATCCCTCCGGTAGAGGAGTACGCACTTGCGTTTGCGCTGTACCTTATCTCACTGTTGGAGACTATATGGGAAGACAGGCCTGACAGGGATAGAATCAGAATGGAAAATAGAAGCAGAATTCTTTTCATTCACTACAGTTAGTGAACTGGTTCTATCCTTTAGAATGAGACCTTCGTTTTTCATTTTCACGACTCAGCCTACTATGTTGAAATATTTCAGCTCTGCTGAGCTGAAATTCAGCTCAATTCAGCTCAGAAGAGGCCAATGTTTCAGCGGGGGGGGGGTTATTCCACATATCAATCATACAGATTCGAATTCATACAATATGACTCCTATCTGAACCACAG
>AUXO011283703.1_pt1 | contig 17699 bp, 25 predicted proteins | sample 768731 | NCBI WGS metagenome assembly AUXO01 (sample SAMN02715735, study PRJNA202380) | gut metagenome | biome: sheep rumen | host: Ovis aries | place: New Zealand: Palmerston North
TATAAAAGAACAAGTAAAAGATGGAATTACAAATCCTTTGAAAGTAGCAATAGTCAATGGCAAAATACTTCCAAAAGGTCATGGTAAATTGATTGATGCAGATGAATTGTTTTTGGATATTCAAACAGACGAGCAGATGAGATTAGGTGAACATCTTGCATGGGTTAGGAAGAGAATTGAAGATGCACCAACAATCATAGAGGCTGATGCACCAAAGAGACGAAAAGGTATGCCACTTGAAGAAAATGACAGCTGTTATAATTGTGAAAATTGGATTCCATAATAATAATAGAAATTGATGGGGTGAAAGAATGACAATAACTATATTATTCAGAAATGGTAAAGAGCTATCTGTAAAATGCAGTAGCGTAGATGTTAAAAGAAATACAATAACAGGAAGGGTTTTAAATCTCCATTTTGAAGGGATTAAAGAAAATAAAATTATAGATTTAGATTTTGATGAGGTAATAGCAATTTATCGTAAAGTCAGTGATGAGGCGGAAAAATGAATTTATTAGAGCATCATATTGTTAATATTCTTAGTGAAGAAAAATTTTTGAACATGAAAAATGGTAAAGAATATTATCATGTAATAGCTGTTGTAGACTGTTATGGCGGTAAAGAACAAATTAATCGTTTATTTACTGTCGATGCATGGGAACAGGCAAAAGAAAAAGGCTATTTTTGGGCTTGATAGAAAGCGAGGTATTATGAGTTTAATAATCATAGATATTCTGTTTTCAACAATCCTTATTTCTTGTATAATATTTGTAGTACTTGGTACTGTTTGGGCGGCATTTAAAATTTTATATGAGATAAAGAGATTGTTGAGGGAATTTTGATGTATAAGTATATGAATTTGCATAAGTTGTTACACCCTGTTTGTTGTGAAGAAATGAGATATTATCTATATTCTCATTACTTCCCGATTAAGTGGAGTGGAGAGATAGATGAACTTCTCGATTTTGTTTTTATTATTTTAGTCATAATCATGGTAGTTATTATAGGAGCATATATAGTATGGGAAAACAAAAAGTAGTAAATTACGATAATGTAGTGAATGGTGCAATCGAGTGGGGAAATAAGTATCAAGAGCATTTGAGGATAGAGCCGAAAGGGAAGGCAGTAGAACAGCCTGTATTAAAACAGGCAACATGTATGTACTGTGACGGTGTATTGCTTAAGTGTTCAGACCTCAAGAATGAGGGAATGAGTATCTGTTCTCATCAGCTACTAAGGGAACTTGTCCTAAATATCCCTAAAGATGTACACTTGGGTTTTGACAGTGACTTTGCAAGAGAGCAATGTTTAGTGGGCGGAAGTTTCTGCCCGATTAAATTTTTAGAGCACTTAGGGATTTGACAGTTAGAAAGTTCATGTTATAATGAGGGAGAGTTTAACAGAGTTTAATACTCATGTTTCACTTCATCACACATCTTGTATTCGCGATGTTTGTCTTCGTCCATGACTAAGAAGTCGGTTCGGTTCCTACCGATGCGAGCATAAAGGAATCCCCTCACAGCCTTGAGTATCTTTCAGATACCCGAGGCTTTTTACATTAAGGAGAAGAAGTATGAAATTAGTAAAAGTGGCTTATGTCGTAGTAGTTATAATATTATTCATGCTGTGGAGTAGTTCAGACAGCAGTTATAAAGAAGTTTTGAGAAAGTACAATGATTTGGAAGAGACCTATGATATTTTCCAAAAGCTGAGTGCAAATGAAGCGGATAAATACAGAAAAGAAATCCTTGATAAAGAGACAAGGATAATAGAGTTAGAGACTTTCATAAAAGAGCATTATAAGGGGTAATATGAAGAGATTTGAATTATACAGACACTATACAGGGACTATCTATATGCTCCGAACCATTATGTATGAGTATGAGAGTAGGAAGAAAATGTATCTTCTTATGAATACTCTTAGCGGCGCAGAAATAGCAGTTTCCGAGGATGACTTTAATAGTGATGCAGATATTGATGATGTAAAAAACATAATGAAACAGGACAGAGTGTTTGAACCCTTTGAACTGATTGCACCATCGGTAGAGAATTTCACTACTAAAGAATTAGAAAGGGAACTCGCCAAAAGAGCAGATTCAGTATTTAACAGACTGAACATTAAAGGGCTTAATGACAGAGTATTTGTTACTGAGTATGCAGTAGGGTATAAGCATGAGCCTAGAATAACTCGTGGGAAGGAGTACCCTAGACAAGTAGAAGTGGAGTTAGTGACAGACACACTTGAAGAAGCACAGGATTATTTAAAGAGAGGAAATCTGCGTAAAGAAGCCACCATTTTTAAGAGGACTTACATTGAAGAAGGCTGATTTTACAGACTTTCCACCTTTTTATATAATATAGTTGTTGTAGCAAGAATCATTGTTTTTAAAGGAGAATTTATTATGAAACAAAACAGCGAGACTAAGGAACTACTTGATTTATCAAGAGTACATTTTTCTGACATAATAAGGAAGTCTGATGATATTCAGAATCTTTGTGAAGACTTCATGGTAAAGAATGTGACCTCTGATAATTTCCGCTTTAATGAAGAAGCAGGTATATCCTATGTATCAGAGAGTGGTGTGAGAAGACCACAGATTTCAAGATTTGCGCTCGGACAGTTGTGTGCAAAGATTGGAGTTCCCGCAAATTACATTGATAGCTGTGTAGCAAGCGGGAGAATTGATTTAGCACAGGATAACATAAACTCGTGGCTTGATGATTACAAGAAGAGCCTGTTCATAAGAGAGTACAACGGGGAGATAAGAGGAGTACTCACAGAGAGATACTCAGTATGTGATACACCTTATATTCTTAAAGGTATTGAAGATGTACTTCCTGTAGATGACTACATTATTGAGGGGCATTATTTAGACCCATCCTTTACTCATGTAAGAATGGTATCTAAGAAGATGTTACCCATTGACAATGAAGATTTATATGCGGGAATTTCTGTAGATACCTCAGATGTCGGCAGAAGCAATCTGCAAGTGAATTTTTTTATCTATAAGAAAGTATGCACCAACGGACTTGTAGTTCCTAAGAGATTAGGACAGCTTTTCAAGCAGAAGCACATAGGAATAAGCTCAGAAGATTTCCGCATGGGATTGAAAGAGTCTTTGATACTAATTCCTAAGATACAGGAGAATGTAATCGAGGCAATAAACAATACTGTGGACAGTTCTTTAGAGCGTATGTTCAAGTCAAGTGAGAACTTAGAGACTCTTATCAATGACATAAGACAGAGAACTAAGCTTTCCGAGGACAGCGCAAATAAGGTAATCGACCTCATGCAGACTACCTACGCAAAGAACAGATGGGGATTGATTAATTCAATAACTCAAGTTGCACAGGACTTCACACTTGCCCGAAGATTAGAGCTTGAGAGAATAGCGGGAGATATGCTTGTTGCATAAAATCACGAGATGGTTTAATCTCTGCATATCGGAGGTATCTTGTTAATGTGTTCTGATATTGCAGAGATTAAAGACCATCTTATAACAGCTTTGAGGACACTTTCTCTTCCTGTTGATGATGTAAACGTGGTAGTGAAAAAGCGCAGTAAATGTTTTTGGGGAAGATACTATGATTATGGAACTCCCAAAGATAAGAGACCTAGAATTATAATTTATGCGCTGAAATTAGGGTGCGATGAACCATATTCAAACAGTATTCTTTTATACAATTCAATACATGAAATGGTACATTATATTCAGTACCATGACCCTAAGTTTATTAGGAAAAAGGGAGTGATGCATGATGCTGATTTTTATTCCCTATTAAATAAGTATAGTAAGAGAGCCGAGAAAATCGGCTTGATTGATATGAAAGAGGTAAGAGATGTATTTGCTAAAGAGAGTGTGGGTTAGAATTATAAACCTTATCAGCAAGGTTACTTTGCTCATCTCATTTTTTATCATTATTTTGGGCGTGATTTTTACTGCCTATTACATGTTTGTGTCCTTTGATTTTTACAGAGTGATTGCAGGGAGTGTGGGAGTACTCACTTCTGTAAAAGTAAATAAAGCATTACAAGGGGGTTAAGAGTGAACAGCTATAAAACACTTGGGGCTGTAATAGATTCTAAGTATGAAGATTTTGTAGAAGAGTGCAAGAAGCTGAGTGCAGGAGAAGTTCAGAACCTTATCTTTGTGCTATCACACACTTATGCGGATTTAGCTCTGCGTAAAGATGTGATTCTTGCGGGTACAGATATATCTTTAGAAGAGAAGCAGAATACTGTACTTAAGATATATGCAGAGATGCAGAAAATAGAGGATAAAGTAATCCATTTAAGAAAGCGTGCCAAAGAACTTACTCCAAAGAGGTAAGTGCGTTTGACACTGATTTTATCAGATGTTAGACTATGTACTGTAGTAAGAGCAATCTTACAGATTATAAAATTTATGGAGGAATTTAAAGATGAAGCGAAACGAACTTATCAGAGGTATTGAAGCAATCAGCGAGGGTCTTGAGATTATCAAGAATGCATTAATGAGTGAAGATGCACCAGCAGTAGAAAGGATTGTTGATGAGCCGAAGACAGAACCGAAGACAGAGGCAGTTTCAGAGAGCAAGTATTCAAGAGAGGAACTTACTTCAATGAAGTATAATGAACTCAAGAAACTTGCCAACAACGCAGGTGTTTCAGCTACAGGAACAAGAGCAGAGATTATCGAGCGCCTTTTAAATGCTCCCGCAGAAGCAGAAGAGAGTGAGGGAGTTGAGGGCAAGATTAATCCACCTGTAGAGCCTAAAGAGAAGGTAGTTCCTATTTCAAAGGGCAAGAAGAAGCTCTCCAAGAAGTCCAATGACATTGCGGAAGAAACTATCGACAAGAAATATCTCGATATGGCAAATTCAGCCCTTGAGGATATGACCGAGGACGATATGAAAGAGATGCTTGAAGAGTCCGAAGTCGAGATTGAAGATGATGAGACAGTAGTTCATGCCTTTGCAAGAGCGCTTTCAGAGGGCAAGATTGAACCCGCAGACGATGAAGAAGAGGAAGAAGAAAATGAAGAAGTTGAGTCCGAAGAGGAAGAAGATGATTCAGAAGTTTCTGAAAATGACGAGGAAGAAGATAGCGATGAAGTAACAGGAGAAGACTACTTCTCAGACTATGATGAAGATGGCGTCAATGATTACTCCGGCGACTACATGACAAAGAAGAGAAAGAAAGCCATGATTGCTTGGCAGACAAAGTTCCTTGAAGATTACGATAAGGACAAGATTACACTTGATGAAGTGACCGAAGCCGTTCAGACTCTTTGTACACAGGATGAACTTGACAACCTTGATGCCGACAAGGAAGAAGATATTGTATGCACCTACATGGAAGTCATGAAGAGATGCATCGACTCCGATGGTGAGTTACATGAGGGCGGTGACGCTTATGAAATCAACGATGAGTATTTCTGCTGTGGTCATAAGCTGAAAGAAGTAGACGGTAAGTTTGTATGTGAAGTTTGCGGTGCTGAGTACGAGCAGTAATTTCAATACTACAAAAACAGCGGGGTGACTAAAAGTTATCCCGCTTTAATTTTAGGAGTTTAATATGAAAAAAGACATATTTTGTGTGCCGAAAGATTCAGCCCCAAAGAGCGTGGAAGTGACAGATTATAATGTCTATAGCCTGTTTAGCAAGGGGAAGTTCTACAAGTTTGAAACAGATGCGAGAAAAGAGGAATATGTACCTTTAAACTGTGTGTGCATAATAAGAAGTGCCACTTCAAATAAAGTGCTCGGGTATGATTATCTTGAAGCGCAGAAGTATTACAAAGGGTATCATATAACAAATGCGATGCCTATATTTTCCTTTGATGAGAAAAGTTCTGAGGACATTATCATCTATTGCGCTTCACTCATGCTCAACTCATTGGTGCATACTGAGAAGCTAACAAGTGATGAGAGATTGAGGACAGCTATCCTTAATGCTCAGTTTCAGACATTAGGGTTATTTAATCCCGACTCCGACTTAGTTGATATTTCAATAATCTCTAATCTGATTTTCACGGATGAAGATTTTGAAGTGATATGTAAGTATCTGAAAGAGGGAGTATCTGCGGTTCCTATTGGTGAGATGAACCCTATATATTCTTTAAAGGCAATTCTTTCTAAGATTGTTGAGGTGAAAAATGGCGATAACAACAACTAAGAGTATTTTTGGAAACATACAAGACTGCACCTTTAAGGGTGCAAGAATGCAGAGTGCAATAAGAGAAGAGATAGCAAAAGAAGAGGGAGTAAATACAAACTATATCCCGCATTCAACTACACCCGAACAGCTTATAAAATTCTATCGTGGGAAGTGTGAGTCAGCTTCTACACCTGAGGAAGAGATTAAACTGTATAAAGCGACGATTAAACTCATTGAGGACAGAGAAGCCCTTAGAAAAGAAATCCGAGCATACAGAGATGCCGAGGAAAGAAAGAAAGATGAGTACAACATGGAAGTAGAGGAAGATAAATGAGTGAGTACTTAAATGATTCAAGAAACTATGCTTCCATGTATCAGAAAGATGGAAAGCTGTTTGCTAAAGATTCTGATGGTGAGACAAAAGAAGTGCGGCAGAATGTTTTTCCGAGTGATGAGTGGGATTGCGTAGAAGCATTCAACTTTGCCAAGATTAAAGGGTATGACCCCATGCTTGCAAAAGAGATTCCCGAGCAAGAGAAACAAGATGAGTTGATGAATGATTCAAACTATATCCTAGAAGAGAAGTTTGATGGTACAAGAGCTATAGTTCAGTTTTTCTCACAGACAGATGTTGAGGGAAAGAAGAACGGATATTGTCGAGTGTTCTCCCGCCGAATAAGTGCAAAGACAGGATTCTTTGTTGAGAATAGTGATTTGCTCCCGCAGATTAGAGATATAAATATCCCCGAGTTAGAGGGAACTGTAATTGATGGAGAGATGTTCATTAATGGCAGACCCTTTAAAGATGTTTCAAGTACCCTTAACTGTGTGAGTGAAAAAGCGATAGCCCGACAGTTAGAGATAGGATTCATCACCTTACACACCTTTGATATTTTGCGCTATAAGGGTGTTGATATAAGAAAGATGCCTCTATATAAGAGGAAACAGTATCTTGAAAAAGTGATTAAGATTCTGAACGACAACAAGTATAAGTGGATTGAACTTGTACCTTATTATACTTGCGGGAAAGAATTACTACGCAATAATGAAGCGCTGAATGTGATAGCTGTTATAAAATTCAGATTAAAAGCCACAAACTACAAGGGTATATTTAACCCCGACAGTTTTCCTAGTTTAGTAGAGAGTATCGAGTCGGAATGTCTGACTCCGAGAGCATTTTATGAATTGATAGTAGCCACGAATGGTGAGGGTGTAATACTCAAGCCTAGAGATGGGATTTATAAATGCGGGAAGAGACAGAATGAGTATTTGAAAATAAAGAAGTTCTTTACCCGAGAAGTGATAATCACAGGTTTTACCGAGCCTACCAAAGAGTATGAGGGTAAGTTCGTAAAGAACAGATGGAGTTATTGGCTCAGTAATGACGGAAAAGAGGAAAGAGTGAGTGTTGATACCTACTCACAGCTTCCCGCCGATGAATTATTGAGAAGAGGGTTTATCCCTGTTACCCGATTCTATTACTATCAGATGATAGGCAACATAAAGTATGGCGTAGTGATTACGGATTCCGAGATAGAAAAACTTCCGAAGAATAAGAAGTTTGACATACATGAGATAACTCTTCCAAGTGGTGATAATGTCAAAGTTATTGAAGTAGGTGATTGTGGCGGTATTGATGACAATATGAAAAATTATTTCTCATATACAAGAGTCACAAAAGAGGGAGAAGAATTTTCAATAGCACCATGGGAAGAAGAAGCTAATGCCTATCTTGTAAAACATTCGCGGAAGAAATCTTTTATTGGAACAGTAGTAGAAGTAAAGTGTAATGAGCTATTCAAAGATACAGGAAAGATGAGACACCCGAGATTTATGAGAATAAGGGATGATAAGTCACCTTTAGCTTGTACATGGAGTGAGCACATTTTGTGATTCATAGACAAGATTCTTCAAATATCTTATACTTTAGGCAAGGTTTTCCTTGCCTATTTTTTATGTATGTAAACGAGGTATCATATTGAAGAAACTAATATCACTATCTAGGCAGACAAGGAGATTATGCCTTAGATTTTCAAAAAGAATTTCAAAACTTGCCATAAGACGTGCAGAAGCGGGCGGTATAAGTACTACAGATTTAGTAAATAAAATTTATACTTTCTGTGAAGTGTATTCGGGAATAACCCTATATAAATACCAAACGCAGTTTTCCAAGCGTATCATTAGGTCTGTGCTAGAGAATGATGGCGCTGAATTAACAGCCCTGTTTGCAAGACAGAGTGGTAAGACCGAGACAATATCTGTAACAGTAGGCGGGCTTATGATTATTCTCCCACAGCTTGCAAATATGCCAATGTTCGCAGATGATAAGAGACTCATAGCCTACAAAGTGGGCTTTTGGGTAGGAATATTTGCGCCAAACTTAAGGCAGAGTCAGATTACTTTCCGCAGAATGAAATCAAGAATGCAGAGTAAAGAAGCATTGGCGGTACTGAATGACCCCGAGTTTAGATTAGCATATTCAACCTCTAATGGTCAGACAGTAGCTTTGTCTAATGGTTCTTATGTTACTGCTATTTCAGCATCAGACGGAAGTTCAATCGAGGGTGAAACCTTTATGTTCATTATCATAGAGGAGTGTCAAGATGTTTCTAACTACAAAATTAGAAAATCAATTCACCCGATGGGTGCGGCTTACAATGCCACTATCTGTAAAATTGGAACACCTACCACTTTCAAGGGCGATTTCTATGAAACAATCGAGCGTAATAAGAAAGCTTTTAAAGAGGGTAAGTTAAGAATAAGAAATCACTTTGAGTATGATTATGAAGTGGTCGAGAAATATAATCCTAAATATGCAAAGTATGTAGAACGTGAGAAGAGAAGTTTAGGAGAGAATTCAGATGAGTTCCAGATGTCTTATAAGTTGAAGTGGGTAATCTCCCGAGGAATGTTCGTTGATATTCTCAAGTTTGAAAGAGATTGCGGAGATGAATTACTCGATTTAGTATCAAGTGATTTGTTTTCAGACCATGTAGCAGGTATAGACATAGGTGGTGGCTCTTCAAATAACTCACAAGAAGCGGATAGTACTGTGATAACAATAGTCGAAGTCGATTGGGATTCTCCCGCTATCTTAGAGCATACAACAGATGAAGAGACAGGTGAGGATATTGTGTATGAAGCCTACAACACTTATGTGAAGGCATGGATAGAGATAAGCCCCGAAGTTGCCCGAGATTATAATGAGCAATATGTGATGATTATGGATGTTCTATCCCGCTTCAAGATAAGAAAGGCGTTCATTGATGCCACTAGAGAAGCTAGTTTGGCTCAGAGAGTTGCGGCGAATGTAAAGTTCCCTGTAGTACCTTTTGTATTCTCAACTAAATCAAAGTCGGAGATGTATAAGAACCTAGACAGGGAGATAAATTCCGCAAGATTACATTTCCCTGCAAGTAAGGAAGCAAAAGATACAAAAGAGTATGATAAGTTTATTTTCCAATTTGCTAACTTACAAAAAGGCTACAGTGGAAGTAATATGATAGTAAGTCATCCCGCAGAAAGAGGAGCGCATGATGATTACTGTGATTCTTTGGCACTTGCAATATTAGCATCAAGAGAGCGCGGGCAGATAGATGAGACAGAAACACAATCAAGAAATGATGTGTTTAGAGTAAAGACACAATCGAGCAGATATGGAATGAGAAATAGCAGAAACCTTTTAACTGCAAGAAGGAGGGCGTAAGAGATGATTCCTAATTTTAAGAGAAGAGCAGGTACAGATTCTATTCTTGGGAGAGGACTCAGTACTGCTTACAGTAGTGGAGATTTGACCGCAGAAGAACAGCAGAGACTTGAAAGAATACAGCAAGCGTGGAACTTCTATGAGGGTTATCATTGGGAAGGTGTCGATGATTTAGGGAGTCCACAGGTTACTTTCAACTATTGTAAGCCTTTTATCAACAAGTTTGTTTCTTTTGAGTTCGGTAGTGGCTTTACAATCAATTCTCCGAGACTTCCCGAAAATGTGTTAGATGAAGATACTAACCATGATGGTGTAGTAGAGGGAGAAGAAGTAAAAAATATCTCGCCCGAAGACATAGAGTTCAAAACTGTAAAAGAACAGGTGGGAAATTTCCTCAATAGAGTATGGGATGAAAACTCAAAAGAAGAGCTGTGTGTAGAAATCGGGCAGAATAAATCCATAACAGGAGATGCATGGATAAAAGTCATGTATGAATCTCCCGAAGAGATGGAAGATATATTTGATGAGAATCCCGAGGGTAAGATAAGACTCGAGGTATTCCCTACTCAATATATGTTCCCCGAGTTTGATGAGCATGATAAGAAGAGGATGATTAATCTTCTTATCATGTATCCTATTTCAGTAGAGAGAGAAACAGGAATACTCCGCAGAAAGAATAAGTTACAGACTATTCTTTATAAAGAACTTTGGACTAAAGAGAAAATCACCATTTATCACGGCGCTGATGTTATCTCAGAAGAGGACAACCCGTATGGATTCATTCCTTTCGTACATATCAAGAATTTCATTATCTCGGGAAAGAATTTCGGCGCGAGTGATATTGATGATATTATCCCTCTGAATGTGGAAGTAAACACAAAGAGAAGTGATGTGTCGGAAATCATAGATTACCATTCAGCCCCAATAACGTGTGTTTATGGCGCTAAGATAGGAAATCTTGAAAAGGGCGCTAACAAAGTATGGGGTGGTCTTCCTAAAGATTCAAGAGTAGAGAACCTACAGTTACAGGGTGACTTACAGGCATCAACACAGTATATCAAAGACCTTAAAACAGCTATGTGTGAGATAGGTGGAGTTCCTGAGACAGTACTTGGTGGTGCTAGTGCCATAAGTAATACAAGTGGTGTTGCTTTGCAGTACATGAACTTGCCTTTGGTAGAGAAAACAAAAATAAAAAGAGCGTGCTCAGAATCGGGCTTAGTGATAGTAAACAAGATGATACTCAAAATAGCATTACAGATGGGATTTATCGAAAAACCCGAAAATATGTCTATGAAAGAGTTTCTATATAACAAGGTTACTCTTCCCGATACACTTCCAAAGGATGAACTTATTGAGTTACAGAAGATTCAGCAAGAGATGCTTATGGGTCTTGAATGCAGACATGGTGCAATGGAGAGACTTGGAAAAGAAAACATCACTTCTAAGCTGAATGAGATAGATGTGGAGAGAGAAGCGCACCCCGAAATTTTCAATAGTGCTTTGCAACAGTTAATCTATCAGAACAAGCTCAATAGTGGCATGACTAATGGTGAGACTCCTGTAGAGCAAGTCCGTAAAGAAGTAACTGGTCAAAATGGTGGCGGAGATATATAATCATAAAAGTTCACAGGAAGCCCTAACTACTAGATTTTGGGATTTTTGTGTGTTAGTATAAATTTAAAGTCAAATGGAGGAAAAATTAATGAAGTATTCTAATCGTGGCATTTTCGTAGGAATGAGTAGTGAATTTGCAAAGGCAATGTTTGGCAAGATGATGCTCAATGCTAGAGCAGAGGAAAATCCTAATCCCAATTCTAATCCCGACCCCAACAATCCAAATGGTGGCAATCCGACACCCGCACCCACAATCAATTATGAAGACCTTATTTCTAAAGCGCGGGCAGAAGAAAAAGCGAAACAGTACAAAGAGATTGAGAGGTTAAAGACTCAGATTCAGACCCTTACTGAACAGCATAACAAGGATTTGCTTGTTGTAGCTGAACTGAATGAGAAGAGTAAGGCGCTTGAGACTAAACTTACAGAAGCGGGCAAGGGAGATACCGAACAGGTTAAGACTCTTAAGAGTGAGATTGAGAACCTTAAGACACAGGTTTCAACTCTTACTGCTGAAAACGAGGAACTTAAGAAGAACACCGTTGAAGAGTCCGAGGTAGAAGCTAGAGTAAGAGCACAGTTAGAGGCAGAGTACACAGTAAAGAACCACAAGGTTGAAATCCTTGCACAGCATAAGGATGATTTGCTTGTCCCCGAGCTTGTTATGGGTGATACAGTTGAAGCACTTGATGCATCACTTGAACAGGCTCTTAAGAGAAGTGAAGAAATCCGTGCTAAGATTGGCGGTACTAAGGAGAAGAAGACAACGACCCCTACAACACGTACTGCAAAGAGTCCGAGTGCAGGTGGTGATTCTATAGGAAACTATTCTGCTGAGTATATCGCTTCTTTAGACCCACGTTCTGAGGAATATAAAGAGTTCCGCAAGAAATTGGGTTTAAGATAAATAAGAAGAACTGCAACCAAAACCATTAAATAAAAAGCTACAATTTCCTAGGAGGTTAGTGTAAATGAAAAAGTACACACTTTTGGCATTAATTCGTGCTTTAGCACTTAATGCTTCTTTAGCAATTAATGCTTATGCTGATGTTACAACTGCGGTCTCAACTGAGAATCAGGGTGTTCCACTTTCAGCGGCAATTCGTGCAGTATATTCAAATGAAATCGAGTTCAAGGCTCTTCCACTCATGCGTTTCGCTCAGTTCGCTACTGAGAAAACAGAGTTAGGAACACAGCCGGGTCTTTCCATCTCAATGCTGTCATATGACAACCTTAAGCTTGGTGGCAAGCTTGTTGAGAATGTGCCTATGCAGTCACAGGCTCTTGCAGGTTCTCTCAAGCAGATTACCGTTACTGAGCATGGTAACGCAGTATCAAATTCTGAACTTCTCATTGAGTCTTCTTTCGATGATGTTATGGCTACAACCACAACTCTTCTTGGCAGAGACTACGCTATGGTTCTTGATACAGAGCTTCGTGATACAGCTCTTTCGGGAACAAATGTAATCTACGCAAGAAAAGCGAACGGAACAGTAGTTACAAGCAGAGCAGGTCTTATCGACGAGTGTACCTTTAAGGTATCTACTGTTAAGGATGCTCTTGAGATTCTTTCAACAAACAATGCTCCAAAGCGTGAGGGCTATTGGATTTGCTTTGTTCACCCACATCAGAGCAGAGGTCTCAGAGATGATTCTACTTGGATAAATGCCTCAAACTACGGCGCTCCCGAACAGCTTTTCAATGGTGAGATTGGAAGAATTGATGATACTCGTTTCATTGAGACTTCTATCATGTCAAACGGCGCAGCTTCCGCAACAAATCCGGCTTATGATGAGACTCTTGTTCACGGCTATGAAGATGCAGACCACAATGTAAACGCAGTTGATGTTTACAAGGCTTGTATCTTTGGTGACAGATACTACGGTATCGCTTGGGCGCTTCCTGTAGAGCTGAGAGATAATGGCATACAGGACTACGGACGTACACGTTCCCTTGCTTGGTACGCTATCTATGGTACAGGCATTCTGAACAATGATTACGGTGTAGTTATCGAGACAGCCTAAGTCTTAGAAAGCGAGGGTGCTTATGTCTAAGAAATATAACTATATCAAACAGGCTATTTTCTATGCTAACGAAAAGCCCGATATGCTTGCAAAGCTCCTTGAGGGAGTTGTTTCCGATGTAGTTGCAAAGACAGAACTTTTCGGGGCAGATTCAATCGAGATTCCCACAGGTGAAACACCTAATACTTCAACCTACACAGCAAAGACTTTCAGCCAGTTCGGTGATGAGATGACTACTCCGCCTACAATTACTCTGAAAGCAGAAGTAACAGGTGTTACTTTAAGTGAGGGTGTTGTAAGCGTTGCTAGTACAGCGACAGCTGAGTCCTTTACTCTTGTAGCAACAAGCGGTTCTGTTACATCAGAAAAGGTAGTAGCATTGAAAGTTGCTAATGCGTAAATGTAAATTTTAGGGGAGAGGGAGACTATAATCTTCCCTCTCCTTATTTTTTAGGAGGAATTTTATCATGGCATTTAAGAAGAATAAGAAAACTGAGGAAGCTGTTGAGACTAACAACATCGAGATTAATGATGCAGTAGAGAATGCAGAAGAGACACCACAGGAGAGCGCAGAAGAGACTCCAAACGTGGAGAATGTAGATGCCAAGCCTGTTGTTGAGGTAAATCTTTCAGCGCCGAAAGAAGATGAGAGGACAGAAGTAAAAGAAAAGACCACCCGCATTAAGATGAAAGTAGACCACAAGTGCTTTATCGGCGGTCAGTGGTATTATCTCGATAAGGGAGAGATTTACAATGTGCCTTTCAATGTTAAAGCTATTCTTTGCAGAGCGGGAGTTTTAGACCCACTTTGATTTTAATGCGGAGGTAAGTCGATGATTTTTACGCAACAGGAGTTGATACAAGCATTAAGACTTGCAGTTAATGTTGATAATCAAGAACAGGGAGTAGATGGAAGACTTAATATGACAGATGATGAGTTGATGCTCTTCATTAAATTAGGTCTTTCAGAAGTGTACCCATCTTGTGAGACCCTTGATGATTTATCTATTGGTGCAGATTACCCTATTATCCTTGTATCTAAAAAGGAACTCTATCTCAAACTCGCTGTTACTTATGCTCCTTGGTATAATATTGCCGCTGAGGGTGGAAATACCCTTTCCCGCTCACAGAGATTTGAGCATTTTATGAAGCTTGCAGAGAATGCGCAAGATGAGTATGAGAATTGGCAGAAGACAGACGGAGATATAGACCCCGAGACAGGAATTTCGGGAGTGAGAACTTATGATGTAAGACTCAATAAGAATCACTATACTGAGAGAAACTACATTTTGGCTAAAGCTCCTGTAGTGAGAATAAAGATTGCAGAGGTTACAAATGACAGTGTTTCTTTCTCTTGGAGTTCTGCGGGAAATGACCATTTCGGAAAATACCTCGTTTATCTTAGTGAAAGTCCTGTAGTAGATATGTACCTTGACGGTTCAAAAGCAGAGAATAAGATAGCCGAGGGTGCTACACTTGTTCTGTCTACAATGGACTTCCACAATAACTACAAGAGAGTTTCGGGATTGAAAGCTGATACTACTTATTATCTCGCTGTTTTCTCAATAGAGCGCAATCAGAGATTCGGCTATAAAGAAAAAGAATTCAGAACTGCCGAAGAGTTTGTGGCAGAAGAAACCTCAGTTGATAGTATCGGGGGTTAAAGATGGATAAAGATATTAGAGACGCTTTCCTTGATGGTACACAAGAAGTCTTTTCTATCCTGTTCACAGATGGATTGAATGATGGAATAAATCTCTACCTTATGGACTTAGAACACACAATTCCGAGTCCATACGGAGAGACTAAAGTTAAGTACTATCATAAGCCTGTAAGACTTGTATCAAAAATGCGGTCTTCAATGACAGAAAGAACCGTAGCAATAGCAGACTTGGATATACATGAAGAGCCAAATTTTGTTGTTACGGCGAAAGATTGTATTCTGAAAAATATCCCGCATGAGACAGAGGAAGATTTTGAATACCTCAGAAAGTCATACATAGAGTATAAGGGGTCTTTCTATAAAGTAGATAATGTGAGACTCAGAGGATATGTTGAAGATACATTTCTATTCATAGTTTTTGTCTGTGAAATAGATTTAGACGTTCATTCCTTAATGGTGTGTGAAGAACCACAAGAAGAGACAGCAGAAGTTTCTGTAGAAGAGAGTACTCAAGATGAGCCACAAGAGGAATAATCATGGGCTTTAAATTAGAAATGCGCGGGGATTGGAACAGAGCAGGTATCTTTATGAAGAACCTTGCAGTAAAACTATTCCCCGCTTATGAAGCAAAATTTTATGAAGATGGAAATATGATACTTGAGAAGATACGTGGTCACATATCTTCTCAAGATTTGGATTGGGCTGAATTATCACCACATACAATAGAATTAAAAGGTGGTGATGATACTATCTACGTTGAGACAGGGAAGCTCAGAGATGGGCTTGAAGTAAGAAGAGTAAAGTCTGTAGCTAGAGGAGTAAGCATCTTTGTAGGAGCATCACCATGGAAGAAGCATGACGGAGTCCCCTTTGACAGTCTTATGATTTGGCTAGAGTATGGTACTGATAGAATGCCCGCAAGACCTTTGATAAGACCCACGTATGAAGAGGTTAAAGATTTAATCACTAAAGAGTGGGAAGCTGAGTTGAAAGATATAATACATAAGTGTTAAGGAGTAAGTACTATGTCTTCAAATGTTTGGTATCAAGAAGTTGATATGGGGCTTGTGAATGAAATCCGTTCAAGTGTGAAATACATAAATGAGAGCGGAGAAGAAGTTGCAATCAAGCCTAAAGCTGTTTGGGTGAGAGACCCCGAAGAAGAATTTAAGGAAGAGAATTATCCGTGTGTGACAGTATCTTCTTTGTATGATAGATTTGACCCAAAGAGATGGAGTATAAATCCGTCTTTCATAGGAATTGATAAGCCTAACAATCAGATTATCCTACAAGACCCATCAGTTCCTTATAATCTGTTTTATCAGATTGATTTTTGGGCGCGATATAAAGAAGACATTAACTGTATGACAAGAACATGGTTACAGAATCATAATAGAGCATTCAATCTTACAGTTACAGATGATGGCGGTGAAGTAAGAAGTTGTAATGCAATCAAGAATGAGGATATGAAGACAAGTAACCTAGTTAAAGTAGGTAAGAGACTCTTCCACTCCTTTATTTCTTACTCGATATGGGTAGAATTAGACCCGAATATAAATTATAATAAACCTATGGTTGCAGTAGTAAGTATTGATGCTCAAGAACAGGAGGGAACTTAAATGTCTTTTGTTCTAAAGAATGTGAGTGTGAACAGACCTATTTGTTATACACTCAATGATGGTAAGACCACTTTAAGGCTCGACCCAAAAGAGTCTACCACAATCGAGGATAATCAGTTAGATGATTACCTTAAGAATTTATCTAAGGCAAAATTTTTAATCATCACACACAAGGATGATAAGAAGGATGCTAAAAAGAGTAACTCTTCTTCCAAGAAGAATTAAGGAGGAATAATATGGATTTGAATAGACCTGATGTGTACTTACAGGACGTTAAAACAGGCGCTTCACCTATTCAGTCTGCTTCCACCACTATTGGTATTCTCATTGGCGCCGCTAGAAGTGGTGTTGTCGGTGAGCCTGTACTCTGTGGTTCATGGACTGAGTTCATAGCGAACTTTGCTAATGGTCTTGAGACACCTTTCATGTCAAATAGTGACCTTCCTTATGCAGTTTATGACTTCTTTGCAAATGGCGGACAGCAGGTATATGTTGTTCGTGTAGCAAGTGATTCTGCGACAAAAGCATCTGTAACAGGTGCTACAAATACAGACCTTACGATAACTGCGAAGTATAAGGGAGTGTCCTCGACAGTAGTTAAAATCAAGAAGAATGAGGATTGGACGGATGCTAACAAGCTGTTTGATGTAACTATTTCTGCATCTTCCGCAGAAGACGGAACTGTTACAATCAAGGAAGTTACTCCTAGTACAATCGTTAATGCTATCAACTCCAACACTTTTGCAAAAGAATGGGTGGTAGCTTCGGGTAATGTAACAACCCTTGCAGAAGAGACAATGACACTCATTGGTGGTGTTGACAATGTTGCGGGATATACAGATTCCGTTTATATTGGCGGGCTTTCTGCTTGTGATACAATAGATGATGCTTCATTTATTGCAATCCCCGGACAGACTTCTGTGGCTGTACA
>AUXO010948812.1_pt1 | contig 17688 bp, 39 predicted proteins | sample 768731 | NCBI WGS metagenome assembly AUXO01 (sample SAMN02715735, study PRJNA202380) | gut metagenome | biome: sheep rumen | host: Ovis aries | place: New Zealand: Palmerston North
GATAAGCTGGACTTCTGAAAGAAAGCGGCGCAAGCCGCTTTTTTTCTTTTCTTTTCTTACGTTAAATGTACGTTAAATCAAAAGCCGGCCGCCGATTTAACACAATCTTTACTTGACTTCTGGCGCGTCTGGTGCTATACTATGTATGTACCGAGGGGAAAGAAAGGAAGGGCTGAAATGAAGGCTATTCTGATTCTGATGGGTTCCACGATTGCATTACTGGCGCTCTACATCGTTTACTCTATCGTGAACGCCATTGTTATGGCGATGTAAAGGAGGAGCTGGAAAATGGCACGTTATTTCATGGTAACTGTTCCGCGTGGACACTGTGGTAATGGTCACGAAAGCGACATAAAATTCGCTTTCAAATGCGCTAACATGATTGAAGCGATGGACAGAGCAAAGCGGATGCCTTCCGTGAAACACACACGCGGAATCCTGCAAGCGCGCGAAATTCAGCTGGAAGAGTACAACGAGTTTATTAAAATTAGCGCCTATGAGCGCTACCAGCAAGAAGCCCCATGGTTTAACAACAAGAAGCGCCGCTGTTGAGCGGCGCTTTTCTTATTTTGTAAAGCTTTTGTTAAATCTAGGGCCGGCCTTGCATTTAACATAATATTTACTTGACTTCCCCCCTCAATGTGTGATATACTGTATCCAGAACGAAAGGGAGGGACACAGAAATGAGCATTGAGGAACTGTACAGCATTGACGCACGCGAGGTCTACGAGGACGAGTATCAGATAGACGAGGACGAGCAGGACGCGATCATGGCGGCAACCGTTATCGAAAACGTTACGCGCAGGTACGGAGCCAACTCCCGCATCACCGCAGCAATCCGCTACGAGCTGGAACGTGGTGCAAGCTGGGACGAGCTGGTGCACATCGACCCCATGTTGGAGTTTGAGCGGGTGTAACCCGCTTTCTCTTTTTGTAAAAATTATGTTAAATTCAAAGCCGGCCCGTTATTTAACAGCCATTTAACTTGACTTCCTCACGGTTCTATGCTATACTAAGTACAGAAAAAGAAAAGGGGCAATCAGAATGTACGAAATTTATTATCGCGATAATCAGAACCAGGGCTACAAAATTTCCTATCTCTTTAGGACGGCCTATGGCGCTATCTATTGTGGACGCAAGATACGTGATACGAAACATTATACTGTCGATATAATTGATACGTATACTGGTGTCGTTATTGCGTACTTTACGCCTAATCATCACGATTATATCGACAATGATGTCAAGAAAGAAATGATAAAGCGTAATCTTAAATGATGTAAAGCGCGTGTTAAATCACGCGCCGGCCCGCCATTTAACACAATCTTAACTTGATCTCCGCCACCATTCGTAGTATAATATATTCAGAAAAAGGAAAGAAAGAAGGATGAACAATGTTTCTGATTGCGGCTCTGGTTATGATTCTATTGTGCGCTTGCGCGCTCAGTACCAACAATGAGAAGACTGGCGAGATTCTTCTACCGCTCATCGTGTTCGGTTTTATCATCACTGTTATGCTTCTATAAGAAACGACGGGAGTTTTATACAGGCGTTCAAAACTGGTTGGATTGAAGGCCATCATTGGATATTTGATGCCAATGTTGATAAGTTGATAAAATCTGTTGTTCAATACGGCGAATAACTGATTCAGACAATAGACAACCGAAAAAATTTTTACGAGAAAATTCATAACAATATTTATGACGTTATGAGCATGTATTTCAATAGCGACATCTATCTTAAAAATAATATCCGTGATTCAATTATTAAAAACGATCCTGAACTTCAAGAACTGCACGAATATGTTTAGCACAATGCTTGCGACTACTTTGAACTATAAGGGACGCCATGCGTTCCTTATTTTATTTTAAATCCATGTTAAATTACGGGCCGGCCGCCCTTTTAACACACCTTTAACCAATCCCGCTATTGACATTCTGGCCCCGCTATGGTATAATACTATCAGAAAAAGGAAAGGGGCAAACAACATGATTACCATTGAACAGCTTCGGAATCTTAAAAACAATGACGGAATGAGCCTGAAAGCCGGCCAGCCCATTGAGTACAAAACTGGTTGGCAGGTTGCAACGGAAGGCATTGAAACGTGTGACGCGCAAGAAGCCCTTGCTGCCATTGAAAGCTATCATGGCGATTGCGGCATTTGGCTGTCCGATGGTATCTTTTACATCGACAAAAGCTATCGTGTCAAGACCAAACATGAAGCCCTTGAAATCGGTCGCGCGCATAACCAAATTTCAATTTTCGGTTGGGCACGCAAAAATCTGGCCTATTGCGCGGAGTAATCCGCGCAATTTTATTTTTAAATTTATGTTAAATCCAAGGCCGGCGCGCCAATTAACATACCTTTAACCAAGCCGGTATTGACTTTCGTTCAGCCTTGTGCTATACTATAATCACAAAAGAGAAAGAGAGGAAACCAACATGTATCAGATTATTATTATGTGGGATGACTGTTCCAGCAAGACTGAAACGACCGCGAACTTCCCTTCTGCGCTGGCTTGCGCAGCAATCTATGTTGAAGACCCTACCTGTATTAGTGTTGAAATTTACGACTGGAACAAGCACAAGCTTATCATGGACTGGGATCGCTAAGCGATCCTTTTTTGTAAATATTTTGTTAAATTCAAGGCCGGCGGCGAATTTAACATAATCTTTACTTGACTTTGCCGCTGCCTTATGCTATACTATATCCAGAAAAGAAAAGGAGGACACAACGATGTACAAGGTTGGCTATTTGGATGCGCGCAAATGGTGCTACGGTGATGAAGGTATTGAAGAGCTTGTTAAGCAGGTTGTCGATAACATCGACGATAGTGAAGATATGGATGAAGACGACCTCCATGATGAGATTTACAATGAAGCCTATGAGGCTATGATTGCAAATTTTGAAAGCGATGATGATTTCTCTATCCGTGAGTTGCGCCAAATCATAGATGACGACCCCGACCTTCAGGATAGATGGGAATCCGTGTATGACCGAGCGTGTGAAGACCTTGACGTTTAACAAAAGCCGCGCAAGCGGCTTTTTTCTTTTGTAAAAGTTATGTTAAATCAAGGGCCGGCCCGCGAATTAACGCAATCTTTACTTGACTTTCTGGGCGGTCGGTGGTATACTATATACAGAAAAAAGGAAAGGGGCAAACCAAAATGACGAAAATGCAGAACGCGACCAAAGCCAAAATCGACAACTTCAAGGCTCTCATCGGCAACAAAGCTCTGACCTACAACGACATCATGGCCATGATGGAAGGCCATAAGGGACTGCCGAGCTGGGCCACGCTGCGTAAGTACAACGTCATCGACATCGTGCGCACGGAGTATTATGAGACAGAGCTGCCGGACGAAGGGGACGCCCTTCTTTGGAATGGCTGGTACAAGTGGGACGCTGATCGCAAGGTGTGGATCATCGACCACACGTTCAACCTCTACGGGCTGGTGTAAACCAGCTCTTTTCTTTTGTAAAAGTTATGTTAAATTGTGGGCCGGCCGCCAATTTAACCAACTCTTTACTTGACTTGCTGTCCCATCTATGCTATACTATTCCCAGATGAGAGAAAGGAAGGATAAACAAATGGAAATCATGAATTACGGAACGTTCGCCGCCATTTCTTCCCGCGACTACTCTATCATTCTGACACCAATTCGTCCCGGCCGCTACAATGTTGCCCTGTACCATCATGAAGGCGGTAAGCTGTATGACGTTATGCTGAGCGGCAAGCCGCGCAATGTTTGGCTGGCAGTTTATCACGATATTCGTTCCGTGAGCCGCTAATCGGCTCTTTTCTTTTTGCTAATTTTATGTTAAATTGCGGGCCGGCCTTACATTTAACCAAACCTTTACCTAAAACCATATTGACACCCCGAGCATTTTATGCTATACTAATACCAGAATGAAAAGGAGGGCAACACAATGAGTAAGCAGGAAATGATGGACTACATGGTGCGCAACTACGGTTTCGAGGACTATCGCACCATTTCGTTTTTTAACATTGCCTGCCGTCACCCAAACGCTGGTGAGCTGGCAAAAGCATTTCATATCCTGACCACTCAACCGCAAGCTGGAGATGCCTAATGGCATCTTTTTTGTTAAAAGCTGGGCCGGCCGCCGACTTAACCTACGTTTAACTTGACTTCGTGGATACGTTATGTTATACTATTCTCAGAAAAGGGAAAGGAAGGGAACAAAAATGATGACCAAGAAGCAGATGAAGGACTATATGGTGACTAACTACGGCATGGAGTGCCCGCAGACCATCAGGTTTTTCCGCTACTGCGAGGAGAAGCATCCCTATACCAACGTGGCTATCATGTTCGACATTTGCCGCCTGAGCGCGGACGAAAGCTGCAAGGAGGGCTAAAATAATGAAGTATCGGGTGCAGTTGTTCAAGAAGCTGCTGGCGAAATGTCCGAACATTCCACAGTACCGTATCTACAGAACCGAAAGGGAGACGATATTCCGTTTTTGCTCCGCATTGCTCGATCCAGCCGTGGTCATTCGCGACAATACCTTACAGCAAGTAGAGCTCTTCTTTTATAAACTGGATGACAACGGACGATGCAATTACGATTCAATCATAGTGAATATGGTAGACGCCATCGCCCTTCTCAACCTCTACTTTTACGACTGAAAGGAAACGGGCATTATTGCCCGTTTTTTCTTTTTGTAAAAATTATGTTAAGTTCAAGGCCGGCCCCGCTTTTAACCCACGTTTAACTTGACTGCGCCGCCGCTGTGTGATATACTATTGCCAGATGAGAGAAAGGAAGGAAGCAAATGGAGAAAAAGATTTATTTCGATATGGACGGTACTTTGAACCGTTTTTATGAAGTTGAAGGTTGGCTTGCCGACCTTGAAGCCGAAATCGTGCGTCCGTATCTGGAAGCTGCGCCAATGTTGAACTTTGCTCTATTCGCGCGTCTTGCACACAAGCTCCAGAAAGCTGGCTGGAAGCTGGGCATTATCAGCTGGACATCTAAAAGTGGCACGGAACGCTATCATGAAGCTGTGGCGCAGGCTAAAAGGAAATGGCTGGCACGCCATCTACATTCCGTGAGATGGGATGAAATCCACATAGTTCCTTACGGGACGAACAAGCGTTCGGTTTGCGGCTCTGGTATCCTTTTTGATGATGAAGAAAAAAATAGAAACGACTGGGGCGAGAACGCTTTTACGCCAAATGAAATTCTCCCCACGCTCAAGAAACTGATACAGGGCGCATAAGCGCCCTATTTCATTTTTAATTTTGTGTTAAATTGCGGCCCGGCCCGCTACTTAACCATCACTTAACTTGACCCCATCGCAAGTCTATAGTATAATAATGACAGAAAGCAAGGGAGGCATGCAACTATGCGCAAATGGTTTGAATTGTATGGGCCATATCGTTTTGAGAGAATGGATTTAGCAAGCGCGCTCATGATAGTGAATGTTATCGCTATTATTGTGTACAATAAGGGCGCGTATGTTGGATTACCGGTGGCTATTGGCGGCTTAATTTGGGACATTCATGACCGTTGTCATATCAATGCTATTGTGATGCGATTGGCAGTTATTGCGATGAATATTTATTTTCTGACATTGTAAAAAAAAGGAGATAACGATGAAAAATCCAAAGCTATTCACTGCCGCCGATTTTGATGCTATTACCGCCTTTCTGGATATGTGCGTATCGTGTAACAATAAATGCGAGAATTGTAGATATAGAAAGAAAAATACGGTATCTATTAAAGGTTCAGAATATACTTGTGATTTTGCATACCCTTGTTTCCTTATCACTCAAGGTCTCTATGAAAGCCACTATGCGTCCGATCTATGTTAAGCGCAAGTTAAATCTTGCGCCGACCCGCTTCTTAACAAAATCTTTACTTGACTTTTTTCAAAATTTGAGATATAATATTCTCAGAAAGTGAGGGATTGAGTGATGGGTAAGGAAATCAATATGACGAAAGTGCGCGACAGTATCATGACCGACCTTGTGAACTTCATGAAATCTCAGTATGAAACCGATGTGGAATATGTCGGGTCTGGTGTGGTAATGATGCCTATTACCGACCCCGAAGGCAATGAATCGTATGCTACTATTCAGGTTGCAATTCCGCGCGGCAAGCGTATCCCGGGTGGATATGAACCGTATAATGGCTATGAAGCCGCAAAAGCATGGAAAGTAGATTGTGAAACAAAAGCACTGGAAGCACAGATTAAGGCGCAGAATAAGGCGCAGAAGGACGCCGAAAAGGCACGCAAAGCCGCCGCTCGTACTAAGAAGGTCAAGGTGGAAGACTTTGAGAAGATGAAGAAGGAAATTCGAGATAACATTAAGGGCGCGTAAAGCGCCCTTATTTCATTTTGTAAATATTATGTTAAATTAAAGGCCGGCGCACAAGTTTACTCCTATTTAACATCCCCAGTTATTGACTTTCATGCGCGCTCATGCTATAATATGTACGTAATCAAGGGAAGGAAAACCCTTCAAACCGGAAAGGAAGAAAGCCCTATGAAGAAGAATGTTTTTGAGATGGTTGTCGCGATGGTCAATGGTCAGCCTGTTGCGGACATGGACACCCTGCGCAACGAAATCAATGCCGAATGGTACAAGATGCTCGCCAAGTCGCAGGCCAAGACAGACGCCTATGAGCAGGCTAAGGAAGTCCTGTGCAATCTGCTGTCGGATGTGCCGCAGACGGCCGAACAGCTATTCGAGGGGTCTGACCAGTGGCCCGCTGGCTTCACGGTTGAGAAGATTCGGTACGGTCTGCGCGCCCTGTGGGCAGACAACGTGGAACGTCATATGAACGGTAAGAACCCGATGACCTATACGGCGAAGTATTGAAAAGAAGGGGCGGCATAATACCGCCCCAATTTTATTTTTATTTTTGTGTTAATTTTACCGCCGGCGCGCAATTTTACTAACCTTTAACTTGACCCCGTGCGCGATTTATGGTATACTTTCTATGAAAGAGAGGGAAAACAAGAATGAAAAACAAGCGCATCATGTTTTGCGGCAAAACCTACTCTGTATTTCAAATTGAGCAAAAGAGTTATTGCAAACTTTATCTCAAACGCGCCACTCCATATATTCGGCGGTGGAGACTGTGTGCGCGAGCCCTTCGGTCAATGACGCATAATACTCACATTTATTCTTACGAAGCACTAAGAGTACATAATAAGTGGGATGATGACAAAAAGAGGTGGCAGTAACGTTAAGTTACGGCCCGGCCCGCAAGTTTACCAATTCTTTACAATTTTAATAGTTGACTTTTTTGTAATGCTATGATATACTATACACGTTGAAAGGGCAACGGGAATATGAAAGGAGAAAATTCATTATGGCTATCAACGTAGAATACACTTGGCAGACTACCACCGAAACATTCTTCTATGACGGCACTACATTCATTGCTCTACGCCGCGATGATGATTTCATTAGTGAAACCATCAAGCGTGACACTGAAATTATGAATAAGCATAATTTCTCAGAAGCTCAAATTTGTTCAGCAGAAACTGGTGATCTTCTCGTACATCTCACAACCACCGATGAGCCTTCCAACAAAAAGCCGACTGTTTCCGCAGATGATATGCACAGCGCCATTACAGTTATTAAGCAGTGGTTTGATTCTACCGATAGCAATAAAATTCTAAACCAGTCGGCACGAAATATGATTACAAACTGTCTGAACAGAATCGCAAATAATATTTAAGGAGATTAACTTATGAATACGAATACTATTGTTCGACATCTTGATGAACAGGGACGTGTGACTATTCCAATAGAAATTCGTGAAGCTTTGTGTATTGATGAAGGTACGCCGATGGAGCTAAGCTGTTTTGGAAACAAACTTATTCTAACAAGATATAACCCCGCTGATGATCTCGCCGATGCAATAGATACCATTAGCACATGGCTTAAAAATAGAGAAGATAAGCCGCAAATCATGAGTAGCTTGGAAAAATCTATTCTAATCACTCTACTCAAAAGAATTGCAGATTATACCTAACGGGGCTCAGCCCCGTTTTTTATTTATTAAATAAAAGTTAAATCCCAGGCCGGCCGCACATTTAACCAATTCTTTACACACATAATGATTGACTTTTCGCGCATTTTCTGCTATACTATTATCGTAATGAGGGGCGCGAAAGCGGCATCAGGGTAGCCGCCGTGGTAAGTCGAAAGACGATTACGTAGCTCAGTGCAAAAGCAGAGCGGTTCCGCAAGGAACGAGGTTCAATTCCTCCGCGTCCCGCCAGTTTGTAACAGAATCTTAACTTGACTTCCAAGTGAGAATCTGTTATAATAAATACAGAAAAGGGAAGGAAAACCCACCAAACCAGAAAGAAGGATTTGCCTTATGAAGAAGAACACCATCGAGACCATGATTGCTTACCTGAACGGCGCTGATGTTGATACTGCTGCTCTGCGCGACGAGCTTCAGGGCGAGCTTGACCACATGACCGCTAAGGCTCGCGCCAATGCGGACAAGTATGCCACTGCCGCGCCTATTGTGCTTGCGGCTATGTCGGACAAGCCCATGACCGCCAAGGAAATTTACGAGGCTTGCGCGGCCGACCTGCCCGATGACTTCACGCAGAATAAGGTTCAGTATCTGCTTCTGCATCAGCTTGCGGACAAGGTGAAGAAGGACGATAGCGGCAAGGGCGCGAACACCTATTGCCTGTAACCAGAAAGAAGCCCCAAACGGGGCTTCTTTTTTTATGTAATATTTATGTTAAATTCGCGGCCGGCCGCCCAATTTACATATTCTTTACTTGACTTTCCGTTCATCTTCGTGTATAATATAACCATCAAGTGAAGGAAAACACTTAAAACCAGAAAGGGCTTGTGACATGACTGTAAGTGAACTGATCGTAATTCTCAATTCCATGCCTTCTGATGCTACAGTAGTCTGTTCAAACGATTGCTACTCTTCATCGGAAACAATTTTCTATGATGATGCCACAAATACCGTATATCTGAGCGACCAGTGGGATGATGATATAGACGATGACGTCGACGAAAGTAATTATGACCCTTACAGCGGCTGTAATGTATATGAAACGGACAATGAATAAAGAAAGGACTTAAAAAAGATGACTGGATACGCTTTTATTCTCGGTGTAGATGGTTTTGGCGCAGATAACGAACCGGCCTATGAAGAAGGAATCTATCTTGACTACGAAAAGGCATTCGCACATCTTAAAGAACTAAATAGGAAAATTATGGTAGACTATTCAGACAATGAAATAGACGCGCTTTGTCATCAACAGGTAAATGAGCGTTGGCCGGAAATTGATACTTATTCTATGGTAGAGGTAGAAATTATTTAGAAGAAACTATAATAACAAGAAGAGGGCGCCAAGCCCTCTTTTCTTTTACCTTTATGTTAAAACAGGCGCCGGCAGTTCTTTTTACCAAGTCTTAACTTGACTTTCGTGTGCGCTTTTGCTATAATATTTTTAGAAAGCGAGGAGTGATAGACTATGAAATGTGTACGCAATATCGGATTTGGCTTTTACAGCAAATGGAATAAAGCATGTCGAAAATACAATAAACGTTTCTGGAAAAAGACTACACCCTATTCCAGACGAGCTAATAGTTGTGCAAAAGCGTTATATTATATACGTATCAAAAACTTTAAGATGTATCGTATTGAATATACTAATATCTTGAAGCGCGGTATCAACAGCCCTAAAAAAAGATGGCAATAAGCCATCTTTTTCTTTTATCCTTTTGTTAAATCAATCGCCGGCCCACTTCTTAACAATTTCATTACAAAAAGAAGAAGGCGTCACTTCGACACCTTCTGAAAATTAACCTTAAAACTAACGCCCTCATCAGTTGTCGCATTATAGCTTCTGAACTTGTCCGGCTCTTCAAAAGGAATCCAATCATGCTTCCATTCTTTGCGCTCAGCCAACTTCAAAAAATCCTCACGCGCCTGCGCCCAATTCGGAAAACAATGTGGGGTTCCAATCCACACCCCATCAGGCGTAAAGAAAACCCAACCTTCTTTAATAGTTCTCACTTGAAATATCTCCTTCTTCTGAACACATCGCGTAATCAAAGATTACTACGTTACCATATTCATCAAAACCATAATTACCACTATGCAAATCGGTTACATGACATTCAAGCCAATCACGCTCATCATCTCCAATAAAATCACTACTAATCAAATCATCATTTTCATCATTAATATTTTCAACAGTAGGCATCACATTGACAGAAAAACCATGCGCGTCAAAATGATACACAGGCGCGAAAAGGTAGCCATAGCCTTCATCTTCCGCGAACTTATAGAAGTCTACTTCCATTTCGTTATCGTGGCCGCTATTCATCTGAATTTTCAGCACAAAAGAGGAAAACACAATAACGAACCGACTGATACCATAATGAATCGACATATCCTTAATATGGTGTTCCAACTGCCACAGCCGCAATGCGCGCTTAATTGGATTCAGCCTATCCCAATCAATAACAGGATAATGACAAAAAACATCACGATACAACTTCTCAAACGTAGACCGACTCAGTTCCATATCAATCACTTATGTCATCCCCTTTCAACACGTATAGTATAGCATGATTTTTCACGCAAGTCAAGTTAAGAAATGGTAAATTGGCGCGCCGGCCGCTAACTTTACACAATCTTAATTTGACTTCCAATCTGCCTTATGTTATAATACTTACAGAAACGAGGAAGGAACAACCTCATAAAACCAGAAAGGGAAAAGATATGATGAAAAAGTATGAGACGAGTAAGTATGTGGCACTGTTTGACCATCCTTATAATACACTTCTTGAAATCTGCAAAACTCGTAATATTTATGTAGACCCTTCCCGAAAATACAGTAAAACAGAAATAATCATGATGATAGCAATGGACGGTACGCACGCCGAATGTACCCCACAACGAAATTTTTATCGAATGACTTCATGTGATAATACATATTTTGTAAAGCTCACTGACCAGCAGGTATCCTTTTTTCATTGGCTTGATGACCAAAACATCCTCCCCAGCGATAGCGACCTCGAAGAATCAAGTGATATAAAATATGAGGAGCCATAAGGCTCCTTTCTTTTTGTAATATCTATGTTAAATATAAGGCCGGCCACCAACTTAACATACCTTTAACATTCATTCCTATTGACTTCTGGCCTCCCATATGGTATACTATACCTGTTCTTGAGAAAGAACGCAAGAGAGGAAGGAAACCTCGTAAACCGAAAGGAGATTCAACCCCTATGCAGAAAAAGCTCTTTTGTGTGACCGACACGGAAACCGCGACCTTGCCCTATGCTTCTCGCTACAACGACCGACCCGACATGAAGAAGCGTATTGCTATTGCGCGACCGCTCATTTATGATCTGGGGTGGACGCTTGTCCAGCGTGATGGAACTATCGTGGAAAAGCGGAAGTATCTTGTTGCGGAAACCTTTTCTGTTCCAGATGTTTTCAATACCGCTTATTATGCGGAAAAGCGCCCCATTTATCTGGATATGCTCAAGCGCGGCGAAATTTCTGTCCTTCCGTGGAACGACATCATGGACATTTATCTGAACGACCTTGAAAAGTGTACTTCCGTTGGTGCGTTCAATTCCATGTTCGACTTCAAAAAGGCAATCCCCTTCACGGAACTGTATATTCAGAAACTGTATTCACCCGATTTTCAGAAGTGGTATGACAATCAGACAGTGCTTTGTGATAATATCGCCAAAAATGCCTGTCCGCGCAAAGAACGCGAATTTGAACCTGATGTATTCCGTTTTCGTGGCAAAACTTATCCTCTGTTCGACCTTTGGGGACTTGCTACTAAATATCTGTTAAACACGCAGAAATACAAGAATGAATGTTTGGCGCATGATATGTTGACTGATAGTGGAATGTACTTTAAGACAAGTGCAGAAAGCACTTTCCGATTCCTTCAACAGCAGTATGATTTTAATGAATCGCACACGGCTCTGGATGATGCTATCATTGAATCCTTCATCCTGTCAAAAATTGCGCGTTACCATAAGATTGAAGAAGGAATTGAAGCGTTTCCTTTTAGAATGTTGGGTGAAACACCTGATTACATTCTGAATAACAAAAAGAAGAATGAAGAAGGAGCGCGCACGGTTTACAATCGCATGGTTAATCACTATCAGCAGAAAGTTGATGAACTGGTGGATAATGATAATCTTATGGGGTATGTGACTTCACTTAGACGAAAGTTGAATGGACTTGAAATGTATCTTAACTTGCCGCTAACTACTTCACTTGACGTAAATAGGGTGGACTAACGTCCACCCTATTCTTTGGTTAAAGTTATGTTAAGTTTGGGGCCGGCCTGCAACTTTACACATTCTTAATTTGACTTTTCTCAAATCTCATGCTATAATATTCTCGAAAGGTGAAGGAAAACACCCCAAACCAGAAAGGCGAACACCATGCCCATTAAGACGAACAAAATCACCACTGATGCCGCTCTCCGTGCCGAAGTTTTTTCTCGTCTGAACCTTGAGGGTTTCACCCGTATCAACGACCGCAGTTTTGGTATTCTCCTGACTGATGTCAATGGTACCGAACGTTACGTCCGTGTTAACGCCGTAGTTGCCGAAGAGCGCGAAGATATGACCGCCGCCGAACTCATGAAAAAGGAAACGAACGACTACGAAGCTAAGCAGGCGAAGAAAGCCGAAAAGGCCGCCGAAAAGCAGGCCAAGGCCGCCGCAGACGCGGCCGCCCGCGCAGCTAAGAAGGAAAAGGAAGGGGCATAAGCCCTTTTCTTTTTGTAATATTTATGTTAAATCACGGGCCGGTCTTGAATTTAACATAATCTTGACATTTTAATTATTGACTTACTTGCCTCTTTATGCTATAATTAGGACAACGACATGAGAGGAGTAATCAAAATGAAGTTTTACGCAATAGTATTCGGTAACTGGCATGGCATTAGCAACGAGGATGTGCACGATGTATTCTACAACGAAGAGGACGCGAAAAAAGATTGCGACCGGCGCAACAATGATTGCGATCTCGATGAATGGTTTGAAGTTCGAGAATGGAGCGAGGAGCAGGTAAAAAAGTATTGGGGAGACTACCCAATCTCTTAATTTTAACACAAACAAGTATTGACAAAACCGAATATACTATGATATAATAGTTACAGAAAAATGAAAGGGGCTATGGAAGATGATTGAGAAGACTGTATATGTGAGCGATGACGGGAAGACATTTACCAACCAGAAGCAATGTCAGGACTATGAACTGAACGTGCTTAAAAAGAACGTTATTGCACCGCTGTGGCACAATAATGTTACTATGTATAATTACAAAGGCGAAAAAATTTCTACACGCTATGACCCGGAAACAGAACCCCAAAAATTTGTTAAATTTATCAAAGAAAAAATAGACAGTACCGTAATGTTTTTACGTATTAACCCAAAATGTACTGCTGCGGATTGGCGTATTCTATACACTTTTTTTAGTACACAGACTCAAACCAGCATCCCAACTTTTTTTGAAGGGCATGAGCTTTGGCGTTATGACTCCGACGGTGAACTTTGGCATAGTTATAAAGAAGATATTGAACGGCTCAAGGAAAACTGGGGTTCGTTTTGCACCATTGATTAAACTAAACGCGGCTTCATAGCCGCGTTTTATTTGATACTAATGTTAAATTAATCGCCGGCCCATTATTTAACCTCTTATTTACAAAAAAAATGGACGCTTATGCGCCCACCGAAAGACCCTCTTGTCGAAGATATGCCGCAACCTTTTCTGCCGGAAGTTTCATCAACTGTTCCATAGAGATAGAAACAGGTCGATACCAAATCTTTTTATATAGAATATCATGCGGCTGAACCGCAACAAACTTATCCTCAAAAATAGACCACAACTGCAACTTTTTTGTGAAAAGAGTAATTCTCCAACTAACATTTTCCGGATTCTCTGACATTAAAGAATCCCGTATCGCCGCCCTCCCCGCCCAAAAAGTCATTTCTTCTTGTGTATTATTTTCATCTTCAATAACAAACCAGCCCTCAGTTTTAACCATACCACCCGGGTGCTTGTTCAAATAGACATCCACATACTTCTTGTAAATTCTCAGCATCATCATTCCCTCACTTTCTGAACTCATTATATCATACTTGCGACCCAATAGCAAGTTAAACAATGGTTAAATAGCAAGCCGGCCCGCTAATTTACTTATCTTTAACTTGACTCTCATCCCAATTTATGCTATACTATTTCCAGAAACGAGAGGAAAGGAAGAAGAGCTAATGGAAGTCAAATGTACCGTTCTGTTTTCCAACAATCGCACGCACATCTTTACCGGATTCTGGAGAAACGTTATTGCGGCAGTTTGCCACTACTGTGAGGACAACGGCATCGAAGCCGTAGACGCATCATGGGAGCCAACCAACATCAATTCTTAACTTGACTTTTTGCACGCTCTATGCTATAATAAAATCAACAAAGGGAAGGAAAACCCATTAAAACCAGAAGGAGAACTCATTATGACGAAGTATGGTTACATGATTTCCTACTACTGCGAAGCTCTCGGTGATGATTTTAAGGATTGGGGTTTTGTTGACGCTAACGATATGACCGAAGCGCATGAGAAGGTTCTGGACGTATACAATCTGACCGAAGAAGACCTGTATGAGATTTCTCTGAGCAACTGTTGTTCCGAGACCGAAATGGATTCGGGTGATGTCACTTGCGGCAGTGATCTTGAGGATTTCCTGACGAAGGTGCAGGAGCGCGGCTACTGGAAGTGGGAAGCAAAGCCTTTCCACGATGATGAAGAGGCGTAAGCCTCTTCTTTTTTGCAATACTTATGTTAAATTTAGCGCCGGCCCCGAAATTAACAAATAAAAATTTTTCTTGCGAAGAAGTGTTCAGAACAAGCTTCCGGGAGCTCAAAATAACCAATCTCCCGGCTACTTTTTCAGCTTCAAAAATTTTCCTCAGAAAAGACGAAAGAACCTCTTGACAAGAGGGCGCGCGAGTGGTATAATAAGGGTACGAAATGAGAGAAAGAAGGACAAAATAATGATGGTATTTGTTGTTTCTACGAATTTTCTGGATGGTTCTGATTCAGTCTATGGTGTATATTCTTCTCTACCGAAAGCGCGGCACGCAATTGAAGAGCATCTGTTGGCAAACCCCCACATCACCCACTGGGTAGATAGCGGTAATTATTGGTACTATTTTAAGACTGACCTTGGCGAACAGTATTATGCAAATATTGAATACGCAAATCTGGATGAGGAGTGAGTGATTATGCGTAAAAAGAAAGCAAAGAAAAAGCCAGACCCGCAGCGCGACACCTGGGTCGGTTTTCGTCCTTCTGTTGTACATGACCGCAAGAAGGACAAGAAACGCACCAGACAGGAAGGTAAGGCGGCATGTAAGGATGCCGCCACTTTTGTAACTGTTATGTTAATTTGAAGGCCGGCATTAAAATTAACATAGATGTAAAACGTCCTTACGGACGTTGTTTAATTAGTAATAGGTTCAATTTCATCGCCCGTGCGCCGATAATCCACAAAACCATTCTTAAACAAAGAAGAATCATAGCGTCGTATCGTATATGTAACATAATTTTGAGCTTCCCAATTAACTTCATATTCTTCAATCGGATCAATGGTAATCCCAACAATATAACCTATCACAACATAATCACCTTTAATTCTTACCTTTTGACCAATTTTCAACACTATTATTCATCCCCTTTCTGCTTATATTATATCACCTATTGTACAAAAAAACAAGTTAATGTTATGTTAAGTCACGAGCCGGCGCGGCTTTTTACTTATGATTAACTTGACTTTCTATCTGCTTCTTGCTATAATATAGCTAAGAAAATAGAAAGGAGATAATACTCATGGATATGATTATTAAAGATGGGGACCTTTATAGTAAAAATACACCTATTGTTCAAATACTTGACGAATTAAAACAACAAGAATTAAATTTACGTCATGAAGCAGAGAGAATAAGCACTATGGACAAATATATTGTTAACGCTATTCAAAATCACCGTATTACTAACATGAACGAAATTTACAATATTATTCATTGGCTTAAACACACTGACCTAAAACCAATTGATATTTTAAGAGCACTACATATATACTAAGAGCGCTCAAACGCTCTTTTTTTAACCTTTTGTTAAATCGAAAGCCGGCCCGCAACTTAACCAACTCTTTACAATCTTCCCTATTGACTTTTTCGCGCCCATGTGGTATTATATAATTGTTCCGAGGGAAGGAACGAGAAAGCGAATGGGAAGGACACCCACCAAACCAGAAAGGACACCACATTATGAAGAACATTCTCACTCAGGCCGATGCTATCCGTGTTGCTATCGCTCAGATTTCCGCCATGCCTGCTGATGCCACCTTCAAGGTGAGCGGTCTGGAACATGAGGTTGACCGTACCAGTGTTCTCAAGGTTCTGTACGATGCTGTTCAGGCGCACACCAAGAGCCCGGCTAAGACCGAACGCGAGCGTGAAAAGCGCGCCGAGAAGCGTGCCGTTGTCATGGCCGAGCGCCGCCCCGCCATTCTCGCGGCCCTGTCCAGCTCCAACATTCCTCTGACCGCGCAGGAGATTACCGATAAGGTTGCCAATGTTTGCGCGATGAACCGCAACGAAGTCTCCTACATTCTGTCGCACGATATGCGCGATGAGCTTGTCAGGCACGACAACGGTAAGAATCCCCTGACCTATTCTATCAAGACCGCGTAAGCGGTCTTTTTTTCGTAATTTTTATGTTAAATTACAAGCCGGCGCCAAAATTAACAAAGAAAAAATTTTTCCGCGTGTTGTCATTGCGGAGACGATTTTTTAATACGCTTTAACGCCTCCAAAACAGGCCAAAACAGCCATGAAAAATAGTTCTCTACAAAAAGAAAAACCTGCTCACCACGAGCAGGCATAATCAAAAATCACAGGCTTTCCGCGCACCAATCTCCAATTCTGACAGTGAAGGTCGCAAATATGATTGCTCCCAAGAAATTCGTTCGCGGCATTATTTACATAATAGGAAATGCGGTGCTCGGGCGTCTCACCATTGATACGCGGCATAACGTACCAATAATGACCGCTTTCTCTGATGCACGTAATCGGCGCGAACAGGTCGGCATATTCGCTATCTTTCAACTTCTTCCAAAGACGACTTTCAGCCACACACCCGCCATATTCCTTCGCACTCTCCGTATCATAGTCCCACTTGATAACATAATCGGAAGTAATAATAGCGCAACGAACAGCACCATGACAGAAGGTCACTCTACGATAGATGTGCTTGGTTTCATACTCATGGACAGCCCGAGATACAGAATAGAAATCCCGGCGGTTGTCCATCATCGGAGCAATTTCCTTCACAAACTGGCGCGCCCTCGTTACGTAATCATTCTTCATTCTTGAGTACCTTCCTTTCTTCGTTCTGATAGTATTATAGCACCATCAGCACGAAAAAGCAAGTTAAGAATTGGTAAAAAGCAGAGCCGGCCCCACTTTTAACCTCCCCTTAACATAACCTCCCCTCCCAGTTAGTTATGTCTAAATAACTATCCGCAACCATTTGACTTTCGATTAAATTTATAGTATAATAAACTTAACAAAAGGGAGGAAAACAAAACGCAACCCAATTTTAACATACCACCGCCACTATAAGC
>AUXO011878794.1_pt1 | contig 17684 bp, 15 predicted proteins | sample 768731 | NCBI WGS metagenome assembly AUXO01 (sample SAMN02715735, study PRJNA202380) | gut metagenome | biome: sheep rumen | host: Ovis aries | place: New Zealand: Palmerston North
CCGGCATAATCCGGCCCGTATATGCTTATTTCCACGTTTTTTTCCAGAAGGAAGCCGTGCAGCTCCTTCGCGGCGGATATCAGGCGATCCAAACCTTTGTGATAGGCATCCAGTCTTCCGATATAGGTCAGCTTTATCGAATCGCTTCCCGATCCTGTCGCTTTTTTCATCGGAATGTGGATACCGTTTGTGGCGATGAACTTCTTTCGACCAAATGACGTGTTGTCATATTCTCTCTGCGACAGGCACTGAAGAGCGGCGGCATTGGAAATAAAGCGATCAAAAAGGAGAAAATTCGCGACCGCTTTTTTGAGATGCTTTTTTTGTTGCGCTTCTTTCCCCAATTCCCCGTGCGGAATTATGATATAAGGAATACCCTTTTTCTTCAGTTGAGGCCAAAGCAGCAGGTATTCCTTGCGATAACATTCCTGAAAAACGACGAGATCAGGCTTGTTAAACGGCGCATCGATGGAATCAAACTCGTAAGATTTATGCAGGGAAACCTGTTTTACGCCATCGATCTTCTCCTTGGCGATGTTCAGCAAGGCCACTTGATGTCCTAAGCGTATTTGCGCTTTGATGTACTCCGGAACGACAATGCAAACTCCGCTGAAAGGATCGTTATCTATTGCGGCAATGTGAAGAATGACCATTTTACGTTTCTCCCGTGCAATTTCCTCAAGCACAATCTCACTGAAAAAGTCAATGCTTTCATTTCTTTCCGGCAGCGATCCCTACCAGCGTGCCGATCCCGTATGAAACATGCAGGGACAGGTAAATCAACGGCAAAAAAAGAAACATCCAATTGCGCTTTTTACAGCCGATTACAGATGCGACCGTCATCAGTAAATTGGCCGCAGCATAAGCGTACCACAGCAGTCTGGCCGGCCAATTCATGCCAAATATCGCAAGAGCCGAACTCACTGCGATGGCCAACACAAACCCCAGTGGGACAAAATGATAAAGTGAGAAACATCTGGGCTCGATCCAGAGCGTTCTCCCGATCCAGTAACCGTTATAATATTTTTGCTTAATGAGACCTTTCAGATCAGCTCTTGTTTTTCTGTACGAAACTATTTCCGGATCATAATAAAATCGATATCCGGCTTTCCGCATGCGATAGTGCATCTCGTTGTCTTCGGTTCTTGCCAGTGTCTCGTTGTATTGACCGACCGTATCAAAAACCTCTTTACGATAAATGGCAAAAGCTGCGGTGCTGACGTATCCCTCACTTTTCGCTCTGCGAAAGGCGGCAAATCCACCCCCGAACATTGAATTTTCTGCCTCGTTCAAAACAAAACTCCACTGAGAATCATCCGCGGGAACACTGGTTACCTTTCCCCCGCAAATATTCTCGCCTTGAAGAAGGTCTCGGACATTCAGTTCAATAAAGTTATCGGGAATCGAAACATGAGCGTCGACACGAAGCAGTGCATCCCCTTGCGCCGCGCCGAGCGCGACATTCCATCCGCAAGGAAGCGTTTTCTTTGGGTTATCCAAAACCTTTATCTGCCAGAAGTCATTCACTTCAGCTTGAAATCGGAGCATCTCCGCCTTTGTTGCGTCAGAAGAAAGGCCATCGATCAATATAACCTCGATCCATTCATGCGGATAGGTCTGACGTCTTAAGCATTCAAAAAGTGTTTGAATCGTCGACGCTGCATTCAACGCTACCACAATAAAGGAAACCTTTATTTCCATCCGTTCTCCTCAATCGAAATCTTTTCCGCAAACCGCCGCAACGGTTCTGAACATGGTACCAAGCTCTCGAAGAATCGAAAACCTCTTGATCTCCTCCAGGTTCCATCGCATCTTGTCCGGCAATACCAGCTCAAGGTATACGCGGTCTACATTTTCTGCGTCGCTTAACAGCTTATTTTCATCTTTATATCGGATGCTTGCTTCGCTGGTGATTCCGGCAGGCAGCAGCAATGTCGCATAATACTCTGGTCTGTATTGCTCGACATACTTTACAGCTTCCGGTCGTGTTCCGACAAAGCTCATATTTCCGGAGAGCACATCCAAAACCTGGGGAAGCTCGTCCAGACGCAGGCTGCGCAGTTTTTCCCCCACGCGCGTGATTCGCTTATCTTTGTTAACCGTTACCGCAGTTCCGATCTGGTCAGCATTCGTGACCATTGTGCGGAATTTATGGATCTTAAAATGCTTCCCGTCTTTTGTCACGCGCTCTTGTCTGTAAAAAACTGGACCATCGCTGTCAGCTTTGATCCAGACAGCGATGATCACCATGGGAACAGCCAGTATAATAAGTAAAATAAGCGCAACAACGCAATCGAAAACTCTTTTAACCAAAAGCGAAAAGCGCCTTTGGTTCAAAATATCATAATATGGCTTAACTTCCGCTGTTTTCATGTAATCCGGAAGTTTGTTCCAACTAGTCAGCATAGGCTGGTCCTTGCCCATTCTTAAGAAACGGCTTTTTTCAACGTCTCGCAGACATACGCAACATCTTCGTCTGAGAGCAGAGTATGCAGAGGGAGAGTGATCAGGTTTTTATAGTAATCATATGAATTCGGATAATTTGAGCAGTCTTTTCCGTAGGCTGTCATCAAGGGAAGCGGTTTATAGTGAACATTGGTTGCGACACCGTTCTCAGCCATTTTCTCTATAATCTTCGAGCGTTTTTCCTCGTCCGCCCCAGGGATCCGGATCAGATAAAGGTGCATAGAGCTGTCCATATTCTCTGTGTGATGGCACAGATGAAAAATACCCAACTCATCGCAAGTTTTATCGTATACGGAAATGATCTCTTTCCGCCTTGCCAGCAGTGAAGGAAACCGATCCAGCTGACGAAGCCCCACCGCTGCAAGGATATCCGTCATATTACACTTGTACCACGGCCCAATAATATCGTATTCCCAGCTGCCAAGCTTGGTCTTTGCCAGCGCATCCTTATTCTGACCATGCAGGGACAGGAGCTGAAACATCTTATAGATCTCAGCATTTTCGACTCCCTTGATTGGACGCCAGGCACTTGCACCGCCCTCTGCCGTCGTAAAGTTCTTTACCGCATGAAAGCTGAAACTCGAAAAGTCAGCAATTTCGCCGCAATTTTTCCGTTCGCCGTTAATTACGCGTGCAGCTCCCAAACTATGCGCGCAGTCGGCAACAACAGCAATACGTCCCAGCGCTTTCTGAATCCTTGAGCTGAGATCGCCCAGAAGAGTGCCGTCACTCTCAACGGGAGTGAATAGGCCCTTCTTTCTTTCAACAATATCAAAGACGCGCTCGTAATCACACACGAACCCGCCGAGATCGACAGTTACAATAGCTTTGGTTTTTTCGGTAATGGCCGATTCGAGCTGATCGTAGTCCATTAACGGCGCATGGCTGAGCTTGTCACCATCCTTCTGGATGTCGACGAATTTAACAGTAGCTCCGCAATGGAGCACGACGCTTGCCGAAGCGGTATACGTATAGGCCGGAACGATCACTTCATCCCCAGGGCCGATACCAAGGACACGAAGATTCAACTCTTCTGCAGCCGTCGCAGAGTTGAGGCAAACGACTCTGTTTGAATACCGCGCTCTATTCTCCTTGGTATTACAATCGACGTCTGTTCTTCCCGTCTCAATAAACGCAGCAAGCCGACGCTCAAGCAGCTTCGTCCGCGGACCGGTCGTAATCCAACCTGAACGGAGCGCTTCCGTTACTTCTGCTATTTCGAGATCAGAAATATCGGGAGGACTAAACGGAATCTTTTTTTTGGCCATTTTCATTTTCCCCGCAATAAATGTTAACCTAAAAACAAGATAAAAAGTGTCATGCGTAGAACAAAAAACAATCTGCCATTAACGACTTTTACTATTTTTTGATTATATCACTAATAAATTCGTTATTCAATAGAAAGGCAACGCTTTGAGACGAAAATACTTTTATTTAAAATAACCTATCAACAGTTTCAAAAATTATCTGAAAAACACATCTGTTGTCTGCAAAAAAACAAGTTGGAATTCCTGTCAAACAATTTCAAAAAAAGTATCCGGATGATTCGGATCAAAGATTTCGTTGGCCCACATTACCGTGACTAGGTTCTCTGTCTCTGACAGATTGATGATGTTGTGCGTATATCCGGGCAGCATGTGAACGGCCTGGATTTTTTCTCCCGAAACCTCAAACTCGATCACTTCATCTGTGCCGATCTTCCTTTCCTGAATCAGGCCATGACCGGAAACGACGATAAAAAACTCCCACTTGCTGTTGTGCCAGTGCTGCCCTTTCGTGATGCCGGGCTTGGAGATGTTCACGGAAAACTGGCCGTGATCTGTGGTTTTCAGCAGCTCGGTAAAGCTGCCGCGATCGTCGCTGTTCATTTTAAGATCAAAGGCAACCTTTTCCTTCGGCAAATAGCTGAGATACATGCTGTACAGCTTTTTCTCAAAACTACCCGACGCGATCGTCGGCATGATCAGCGTCTGCGGCTGGTCATGGAAGGTGTGGAGACATTCCACGATATAACCGAGCGTGGCCTTGTGCGTGACGGGCGCATAGCAATATTTGCCGCCCGCCTGCGGCCTCGGTGTCAAGCCATCAAAGCCGTCTTCACCCGCGGTGGGATAATCGCAGCGGTGTGGATGGCCCTCCAGGGCGTCAAACATTTCTTCGATCAAATCATCGATGAAGAGCAATTCCAGTTCAATGCTCGGATCGTTGACCGTGATTGGCAGATCGTTTGCAATGTTGTTGCAGAAGGTGCCGACCGCACTGTTATAATTCGGCCGCACCCATTTACCGACAAGGTTGGGAAAACGGTAGACATACACCGCTGCACCGGTCTCCTCGGCATAGTGGAAGAACAGATCTTCCCCTGCTCGCTTGGATAAGCCGTATTCACTTGTGCCAAAACGGCCGGCAAGGGTCGCCTGCACACTGCTGCTGAGCATCACGGGGCAGGTGTTGTCCTGCCGCTTTAGCGTGTCCAGCAGTTTGGAAGCAAAGCCGAAGTTTCCAGCCCGAAACTCCGCCGGATCCTTTGGGCGGTTCACCCCGGCCAGGTTGAATACGAAATCGCAGTCAGCACAGAAGCGCTCAAGATCATCATCTTTGTTCGCGCGCGTATATTCATAAATTTTTCCGATGGAAAGAGCAGGTCTTGTCCTGTTCTTGCCATCGCGTATATTTTTCAGGTTTTCAACCATGTTACGCCCTACAAAGCCGCCTGCACCGGTCACCAGAATGTTCATTGTTCTTTTCTCCATACCATCTTGTTGACGACGCCGACATAGGACTGGATGATCTTCACGACCTTATCGGAGACATTGAGGTCTGTGTAATCCGGCACCGGGATCGCGCCGCCATTCTTCTCGTTCGCCACCATATCGACGGCAAGATCGACGGACTGCAGCAGTCCCTTCGTATCGATGCCGGAGAGGATGAAGCAGGCCTTGTCCAATGCCTCCGGCCGCTCTGTCGAGGTGCGGATGCACACGGCAGGGATAGGATGGCCGATGGATGTGAAAAAGCTGCTCTCCTCCGGCAGCGTGCCGCTGTCCGATACAACGCAAAAGGCGTTCATCTGCAGGCAGTTATAATCATGGAAGCCAAGCGGCTCATGAGCGATCACGCGTGGGTCAAGCTGAAAGCCGGAAGCCTCCAGGCGCTTACGGCTTCTGGGATGGCAGGAATAGAGGATCGGCATGTCATACTTCTCCGCCATACGATTGATCGCAGTGAAGAGAGAAATAAAATTCTTTTCGGTGTCTATGTTTTCCTCGCGGTGGGCGGATAGAAGAATATAGCGTCCCCTTTCAAGGCCAAGCCTGGCATGGATGTCTGAGGCTTTGATCGCGTCAAGATTCTCTGTCAGTACTTCTGCCATCGGCGACCCAGTCACATATGTGCGTTCCTTTGGCAGGCCGCAATCGGCAAGATAGCGGCGCGCATGCTCGGAATAAGCAAGATTGACGTCGCTGATGATATCCACGATCCGGCGGTTGGTCTCCTCTGGCAGACATTCGTCCTTGCAGCGGTTGCCGGCCTCCATGTGGAAGATTGGGATATGCAGCCTCTTTGCGCCGATGACGGACAGGCAGGAATTGGTATCACCCAAAACCAGCACGGCGTCCGGCCGCAATTCGGCCATAGCCTTGTAGCTGGCAGCGATAATGTTGCCCATTGTCTCACCGAGATCGGCGCCGACAGCGTCGAGATACAACTCAGGATCTGCAAGACCGAGATCTTTGAAGAACACACCGTTAAGGTTATAGTCATAGTTTTGCCCGGTGTGGACCAGGATCGTATCAAAGTATTTACGGCACTTTTTAATGACAGCGGCCAAGCGAATGATCTCCGGCCGTGTGCCGACAATGATCATCAGCTTGATCTTTCCGTTTTCTTTCCACTTTGGATATTCCATAGCGATCAATCTCCTAATTGTGGCGGATTCCTTTCAGCTCTTCCTGCACATAGTCCGTCGTCAAAAGCTTTTTCACAACGCCGTCGACATCAAGCCGGATCGTGTTATGGCTGGTATAGGCCTCGTCTGCCTCGGTTTCGACCTTGCCCTGTACAAAATACTTGTCATAGTTCAGATCGCGGTTGTCGGCAGCCACACGGAAGTATTTGCCCATGTCCTCTGAGCGCAGCCGCTCTTCCCTGGTCATCAGTGTTTCATACAGCTTTTCGCCGTGCCGCGTGCCAATGATATTCGTACCCGTGTCGCCAAAAAGTTGCTGGACGCCCTTGGCAAGGTCGCCGATCGTGCTTGCGTCCGCCTTCTGGATGAACAGATCGCCGGGATTAGCGTGCTCAAAGGCAAAACGTACAAGTTCAACAGCTTCGTCCAGATTCATCAAAAAACGGGTCATGTCCGGGTTCGTGATTGTAATGGGGCTAGCGGCGTGGATCTGGTCGATAAAGAGCGGGATGACCGACCCACGGCTGCACATCACGTTGCCGTAGCGGGTGCAGCAGATAACGGTACCGCCGCGCTCGGCCGCGACGCGGGCGTTGGCATAGATGACGTGTTCCATCATCGCCTTGGAGATGCCCATTGCATTGATGGGGTAGGCTGCCTTATCCGTTGACAAACATACCACCCGTTTGACGCCAGCGTCAACCGCGGCATGCAGCACGTTATCCGTGCCCTCCACATTGGTCTTGACGGCCTGCATGGGGAAAAACTCGCAGGACGGGACCTGTTTGAGCGCCGCGGCGTGGAATATGTAGTCAACTCCCGGCATAGCGTCAGCGATTGAGCGGGGATCACGGACGTCGCCCACGTAAAATTTCACTTTTCTTGCCGCGTCCGGATGCCTGGCCTGCAGCTCGTGCCGCATGTCGTCCTGCTTTTTCTCGTCGCGGGAAAAAATGCGGATCTGGCCGATATCCGTCTCCAGAAAGTGCTTCAAAACGGTGTTGCCGAACGATCCGGTCCCACCGGTGATCATTAATGTTGCTCCATCAAATGCAGACATTTCTGTTGTTCCTCCATTAGATGTTAATCAACAAACAGCGCTTCAGCAGCAGCCAAGTCTTCATGGTTATCGATTTCAAACCAACGACCTACCAACGGGCAGGCCTCAAATGGTGCATCGGCGAGAGCGTCATTTAATGCAACTTCGCTCCATTTTTTCAGATCTTTCTTTTCTTCAATATGCTCTTTACAACGACGGAAGAAAGCAAGGCCTCCGTCTTCCCCAAATTTATAAACATCAATTGAGCAGCCTAGAGCATCTTGCGGCGGAATCTGCTTAGAGATGGCAATGAGTCTTCCTTCTTGCTGGACAACTTTCATTGACTCATCAATATAGCGGCCGATATCCACCACTATCAGGTTGCTTCTCATATCCTGTTTAAGCGCTGCAATTACCGACGAGTCGAAAAAAACATCTGCATTCATCATGTAAAAGGGTTTGATCACGCCATCGGGATACATCACTTGAATTCCAAGATACGCAGAGTACATATTGTTAGTACTCGCATAATCTACGGACTCGACTATGTTGATATTGGGATATTTCTCATGAACAGCCTTTTCCAAAAAATCCGCTTTGTAGCCCGATACTACGGTAATCTCGTCAATGCCGTTTGCCAGCAGGTTGTCAATTTGTTTGAACAAGATTGGCGTTCCGTTGACAGGGACCAAAGATTTTGGCCGACTATCTGTAATTGGCGCAAGCCTACTGCCAAGACCAGCTGCAAGTATTAGTGCTTTATGTTTCATGTTTTTCCCTTTCAAAACTGATTATTTAGATTTGGTTATTCCGCTGCCGAAGTCAACTGCAACGATCCCGTGCCTGTTATATCTCTTGTCCTCTGGAGGCAGCGACATATAGTCACCATATAACATTTCCAGTATTGCTTCTGGATTCTTTGGGCCTTTGAAGAGAATTCCATTAAACGCATATTCCGGCAATTCTCCAGCCAGGGATTCGACAGGAAAGACTTCCTTCCCGTATTTGTATGCGCTTCCGGTATTATAATAATATTGCGTGTCTCTCGTATTGAAATGAGTTGCGACTTGATCCATTCTCTTTATCAGATGTTCTCTGGAAAAAATGTTTGCATAAGTAATCACTACGCGTTTTTTCAATGTCATTTTAGGGTTGGTATCCCGGTAGCCGCTTTTTTTCAGCAAAGAATAGCGAAAGAAAGCGGATTCGGCATTATGCAGTTTCCTCTCATATGCAGAATCCGGGATCTTGTCCACAGGGAAAACATCAACATAAATGCCATTCCCGCAGGAATAGTTCGGCGCGCCTTTTTCAAGGAAAACCGTGTTTTTCAGCAGAATTTTCGCAAAAGGAAGCCCATAAAGCTCTTCGTTTTGTGTAGAAACCAAATGGAACTCCGGACCCAATTCGGTTCTGCAAAGATGAAGGAATTTTTCATAGTCATCTCTTAACAGCCCGATATCCATGTCGTCGTCCCATGGAATAAAGCCTTGGTGCCTGATTGCCCCAAGAAGAGATCCTCCAACAAGAAAATATTGAAGATTGTTTTCATCGCAGATCCGTTTGATTTCGACTGCAATTTTTAAAATATGTTTATGCAGTTCGGACAACAATTCTTTATATTCGTCCAAGGATATGTCTTTGAGATAAATCATACATGTGCACCCTCATAGAGTACTATTCGCAGCGTGAGGTTTTTTCACGCAAACTCGTTAATATTTTTCCGATAGAATCCAAACCGCAGCGCGAATAGAGCGGCCTCGGTAAAGCAGCGGGCTATGGCGATGCTGGCTAGATTAAAGCGATTAAAGAAAATCAGTCCCAAAATCATGACGACTTGAAATACCGCCGAGATGATCGTGGTCATGGTCGTTTCACGCTGCTTGTTGATCGCGCCGAGAGTCGGCCAGCCGTACAGCATGGACGGGAAACTGAAAAACAGGACCGGGATCAAAAGACGCAAAGTGTTTTCTGCTGCGACATATTTCTCCCCGCCGACGATCAGGAGCGCATATTTAGCGACAAAAAACGTGAATACACACCCAACGCAAATGATCGGCATAAAGATTATCATTGTTTTCTGGATTAAGCGGCGATTGCGGGATCGCATCATCTGTGGATAAATGCCGCTTGTAATGGGCGTATAAAGCGACTGAACCGCCCCGATCAACTGCATGCAAAGGCTCCAGAAGGCAACGTCTGTTTTGTTGATATAAATACCGATTAAAACCGTGTTTAGCGCATTAAACGCCGTCGTCGCCATATCGGAAAAGAAATAGACAGCAGAATCCTTCAGCTTTTTCAATGAAGCCGAGAGTCCGTCAAACTTTAAATGAACGTTTAATTTTTGCAGTTCGATCCAGACAAGCGCGACAGCAACAAGGGATCCGATAATATCCAGGACTGGGATCCAGAGAATATCATTGTCGTTGTGTACGAATGCAAAGGTAAGTGCAGCGGCGATCCCTTTCATCACGACAAAGCGAATTGTGATGACTTCCATTTTCTCAATGCCGCGGAAATAAAAGTCCATCAGGAAAACTGTCAGTGCCACGACGACGAAAGACAGCATTGTAAAAAGCATGTTTTCCCGCAAAATCTGGATCAGCGGCGTGATCAGGCACAGGCCGAGAAAGGCGATTCCCACCAGAAGCAGGCGCGCCAGAAAAATATTGCCGACCTCATGATCGATTTTGTCATTATCCCCCTGGACCATGACAATGTCCTTTGTCCCGGAAAGGAGAAAGCCGAAATCAACGATCAGCTGCATATACTGCATGATCGCCTTGACATAGGAGACCACACCGTACCCCGGCACGCTTAACACACGCGTAAGATATGGAAGCGTGATAAGTGGGAAAATCATTTTCGCGATGTTCATAATATAGAGCATCGATGTATTATGAATTATTTTTTTGTCCTGTATCATTTTATATCATCATCAATTACTTTTTTCGATCATTGTAAATGACAATAGTTCCCTTTCATCAATTATAGGGTCTGTATTTTAGAATGGCATCTTTATCAAAAATATTGATATACGGATAATTGACGACATCCACCCAAGAATAATAATTGCCTTGAATAATAAACGATCTGATATTATGAATCAGTTGAACATTCATAATGGCGACAAAAAGCAAAGTCAGAATAATAGTATTGTTTGTAACGCCTTGTCTTTTGGCCAATAACGTCTGGCTTTCTTTTATTTTTGATTGAATACTATAAAACTGCAAAGGAACTAATAAGATTTCAATTGCTTTCAGATAAACTGTCAATCGCTGAGAGATAAGATCAGAAAACGAAAGCATCATCGCGATGCAGAATCCCAAGGTGTATAGATCAAAAAGAACCGATTCAACCGTTCTGTCTTTGGATTTGCAATAAGTGCGATGGATAAAGTAGATAATACTGAACGTAATGATCCTGATCAACGTTCCCAAAACACTGAATTCCGTTTTTAAGTAATAGGCTGCCCCAAAAAAAGCAATCGCAGAATTCAGGTAACCGGAAGCGCCTAAAGCAAAAACGATAGGAACAAATATCAAAAAATATTTTCTTTCCTTAAGCTTTTCTGTCCACAAAAAGACCGGCAGCAAGAAAAGAATTATTGCGCTCGAATGAAAAAGAACAGCGGCAACGATCAAAAGATAATATTTCAAATAACGCTTCTTTAACAGGGCGCTCAAAGCATAGCCTAAAAAAATAGTAAGCGCAATTCCCTGCCTTACCGCTGAATACAAATAAACGAGATAGTAAACGGGGAAAAACAAGAGCAAACTAAAGCATCCATATTTTGCTTCACGAAATATTATTCTGCCTATTGAAAACATCATAAAGGCAGATACTATCGCGACAAATAACGTCCAAGACAAGCCCAGGCGTTTTCCTATCACAAGAAGAACATACCAGCCTATTTCTCCATGCCTCAATGTGTTAACAAGCAGAGAACCGGTCGCAGTAACATCCTTGTAATTTTGCTCATAAGCATAATAATCCGATCCTTGGCCATATCGAAAGCAGATCATGAATGACAGCAGAATAAAAATTGCAGAAAAGACTTTCCTCTGCGGGCGCTCACTTTTTATTTCATACAGTGCCGCAATCGATATCAAGATTTCAACAAGGATAAAGGCCATACAGAATTACTCTCCTGCTAATCGGCTCGTAATCAGCATCAAATTTTCTAAATCTCCGCATTCCACAGTATTCGTCGCGGGGACACTTTCAGGGCTTCCGCCTGTTCGATATGTTATAACCGGCGTTCCGCAGGCCTGTGCTTCAAGATTTGTCGTAGGATAATTATCTTCATAGGTTGGATTCACGAACACGTCGGCGGCCGTGTAAATTGCGGCAAGTTCTTGTGTGCTGTTCGTGCGCCGGATGCCGATGATCTCCTTTGGCAGATTGCGGATCTGCTTCTCACTCAATCCGACAAGGACAATAGCATAGGAATCATCCAACATATTCGCCAACTTGATAAAGTCGTCAAGCCCTTTTCGCTCGTCCCACACGCTGGCGACGCCGAGGACGATTTTCTTGCCCTCTAAACCGTACTCCTTGCGAAAATCGCTTGGTGTGGGCTTGAAGACCGACGTATCGATTTTGTTGTAGTGGACCTCGACCGGGTACTCTTTCAAAAAGCTCTGCTTCACCAGATCGGCCAGCCATTGGGACGGCGTGATCAGCGTTAATCGCTCAACGCCGGTAAAGGCCGCCTTCTTGCGGTCAAAGTTCCGGCGGCATCGATCCAGGAACAGACTGGCGGGATAACGCTTTTTCTGGATGCAGGCGGTGCAGTGCTCCTTCCACTGATCGCACTTAGCCATAGTAAAATAGGCACAATGTCCGGTAAATGCCCAGCAATCGTGAAGCGTCCAACGGACCTCCATCTCCGGATGTTTTTTGATCCAGACAAACAACATCTCGTAATTGATATAATACCCGTGAATATTATGCAGCCAAAGGAGATCAGGGCTGTATTCCTCCGCCCACTTCAAAAAAGCCCGGGTCGCATGCTTTGAGCCGAGCCCGTGCGCGTCAAGCACGCGGGAAAGGACACCGTGCGCCCTGACGTCCCAGTCCGTTCCAATGCGAACGGCATATTTTTTTGCCTTTTCGGGAACATGTTCCCGTCCGTATGCGATTTTGACCTCATGGCCCTGTGCTTCCAGCTCTGCAGCGATATCTGTGCAGATGCGTCCTGTGCTCCGGATCCCGCAGACAGAGTTAATTAACAGCACTTTCATCGTAACTACTCCTCTTTTGCGGCACAATTAATTGCCGCAAAAGTATCCGTCCATTTCATCCATTAGTTTCTTTTTATCAAAAAACTCTTCGCAATACGCTCTGGCCTTCCTGCCCATTTCATTACAATTTGAACGCATCATTTTTTTGATGCCTTCCGCCAAAGACTCAGCGTTTCCAATCTCTGTGCAGATACCGCACTCTGCTTTTCCGATTACCCTTTCGGTTTCCCCTTTGGCCGAGGCGATGACTGCTTTTCCGCATGCCATGTACGACTGAAGCTTAGCCGGTATCGTTTTCTCATACAAAGGCGTGTTCGCAAAAGAAATAAACCCTGCATCACATGCGCCCAGTATTTTCGGAATTTCTTCCGCAGGGACGCGCGGAATCATCAAGAACTTCTCCTGTACTTTCCGTTCTTCTATCTGCCTTTCGAATTCCTCTTTGTAGCGTCCGTCGCCTACAATGACAAACCGTATGTTTTCATTCTTAAGAAGTTCAGCAGTTCTTGGAAGTATATCCAGTCCCTGCGCAGTGCCAATATTACCGGTGAACGCGATTTTGAAACTGCTATCATTCGGTATCTCGGCCACGCTTTGTTTTGAAAGCGGCTTATAAAACTCCTCTGCATATTGTGGCCAATAATGAACCTTGTTCTGATCCACGCCAACTTTTCGTCCAATGATCGCCTCTGCGAAGCTTGGACTGGTTGTGAAAATATGGTCAGTTTCTCTGTAAATCTTATCGACCATCTTATCGATAGGATTTAGAACAAGTCGATTGTGAATGCCAGTAACTGATTCCACATTTTCCGGCCAAAGGTCTTGAACGTATAGAAACGTAGGAATGTGATATTGTTTCCCGTACCACACTCCGATCAGTGCCTGGGTCATTGGGGACACTTCAAACGTGAAAACAAGATCGGCATGAAGATCCGCCGCTTCTTTGGTTTTAACCCATCGTTTCCCACTGGCCACAAATGAAAAATAATTTGCTGTCATTCCTGCAGCATTTATTATCTTATTTTTGCTATTTCCTCTTGGGATTAAAGGGATCCTGATAATATTGACGCCATTCCAGTTCTCGCGGGTCCGGTGTCTGCAATCATATCCTTCGAAGTATTTACCCATGGGATAATTGGGGATACCTGTAAGCACGGTCACCTTATAACCACGCTTAACCCATTCGCATGCCATATCATTTACACGAAAGTTTTCCGGAAAAAAGTATTGTGAAACTAATAGTATATGTTTGCCCATCTATTTTTCCGTCTCCAAAATGCTCTGCTCTAAAGTATACAATCTATAATCTGTTTTGTAATCGCATAGATGTTCTTCATATGTTAGATTTCCAAACGCCTTATTGACATACGCTGTTGCATGCGACAGTAACTTGAGTGTCCATTCTAAACCGGGAACTAACAAGACTTTTTTCCCGTGACACTCAGCAATCAGCTTTACAAGCTCTGAAGTGTTACTCAGCTCCCTGTTGCAAGGCCAAAAAATACCGCTTTCCTCATTTTCGATCATTAGTCGTACAAACTCGGCGAGATTGCCGATATAGAGCATGGAACGTTCATTTTTTACTTTGGGGAATATCGGTGTTTTTTGCGCTATTTTCTCAAGAATAGGGAAATTCCCTTTCCCGCCTTTTCCATAAATCATAGGGCAACGCAAAATAACAACTTTAAAGCACTTATCCTCGAGTTCTAAAAGTCCTTCTTCGGCTTTTACTTTGCTGTCACCATAAAAATTTGAGGGGCTGCACACTGTCTCTCTGGTAATGGTTTTCTGTTTTCCGATCGGAGCAGAGTCACCATACACAATTGCCGAAGACATAAAAATAAATTGTTTTACGCCTTCTGTCTTTGCTTTTTTTGCAACCTCGATCGCAAGGTCTGTGTTAATCGCAAAATATCTTTCTTTGTTTTCTTCTGAAACCTTGCCGGCATCGGAGTGCGCTAATCCCGCTACATGATAAACTGAGTCGAAGGCGGAAAACGTAAGATTTCTCCATTCTCCGTTCTTCATGCCGACAGCTGAGACGGCATATTTATCTGGGAATGAGTCAAGATACTGTTTTACAGCTGTTCCAACAAAAGAATTTGCTCCCGTAATAAGAACGTTTTTCACTTGCCGTTCCCTCTTTTATGTATTTCCCCTGTTCCGCCTTCCACAACGCCTTTGTCTCCCACAACAACACCAAGGCTGCCAAGGAAACATTTGATATCCATTTTGAGACCTATTTTTTTCGTATATTCTCCGTCAAGTTTTGCTTTTTCCGGTATCTCCAGTTCGTCTCGTCCGTTGATCTGTGCCCAACCTGTCAAGCCCGGTTTTACATCATTTGCGCCGTATTTATCTCTCTCCGCTGTCAAAAGATCCTGGTTCCATAGTCCGGGCCTCGGACCTATTACGCTCATGTTTCCAATAAAGATATCCCAGATTTGGGGCAACTCATCAAGACTGTGCGCACGAATGAACTTTCCGACTTTCGTAATGTACTGCTCCGGGTTTTCCAGCATATGCGTCGGCTTATCGTGCGGCGTACTCATCTTCATGGATCTGAACTTGTGGAGTTTGAAATACTGTTTGTTTTTTCCGAGTCTTTTCTGCGTAAAAAACACAGGCCCCGGATCATCGGCAACGATCGCTACAGAGATTCCAAGAAACAGCGGGGACAAAACAACAAGTCCTCCAAAGCTTAAAAAAACGTCCAAACACCTTTTAACGTATTTCTCGTAGAAGGAGGGTTTATGGTAGCTGTCCCCGATCGACTCAAGATGCCCGTGAACGCCGTCAGCGTTTTCTTTTTCTTCCAGATCCTCTATAAACAAAACCCTTTTCCCTTCCATTGGGTTTTTTTCTTCCGGAACATCTTTATAGATTGAGCCTGGTTTCTTTACTTTGCCGACAATCGCCAATCCTGCAGCCGCAGTACCAATAATAATCAGCGCTGTTTTTACAAAACGCATAAGCTGTTCTCCGTTTTCCATCTGCACAAGAAAGCACTCAAAAGGCGATAATATTCAATCGATTTTTCTTGCAAATACAATATTTTTATATTATTTTATCACAGAAGCTGTTGCAATTCAACATTCAATATATGTGTTCCGGTTGTCCCTTTACTTCATCACATAAAACCCTTTTTGACAGCGTCTCATTGCTGCAATATTGGGCTTGCAATGGTTAATTATTTGAGATAAACTAATAAAAGTTATTATTGAAATAGAAGGGGTTCATATGAATAACGACGAACGTGTCATTTCTCTGTCGGATTTATTTTCCGTTTTGCTTCGAAATATCGTTCCGATCATTTGCGTCACACTGGCGTTCACACTTTTGGGATTTGCTTATTCTTCACGAAAATCTCGATCCGCCTCCATTACGTCTGCCGTCCCGCTTCAGCAGGAGGATTTGGTCAAGGCCGAAGCGCGCCGTGATCTTTTAGCAGATGCAAATAAAGCTGCCGACAGCGAAATAGAGCTTCTTGAAGAGGGGGAACTATCCTCTCTTTGGAAAGCTGTCGCGGCGACAAATCAAAATCTGGCACAGCTGGCTGATTATTGTGACAATTCTCCCTACATGGCTCTGGATCCATTCCATTGCACAATATATGATGTTTCGCTGCTTGCGCGCTCGAGCAGCAACGGCAGCAACGATTCTTTTTCATCTGTCGGTGAGCAGGCCGCAGCAGCTATCTCCGCTATCTGCACGATGGATAATACCGTTCTTGAGAAAGTCCGTGAGCTTCTTAGTACCAATCAGGACCTAGACTACATTCGTCAGCTCATCTATGTTTTCAATGATCAGAACATTGTGCATCTCCGTCTTTTTTGCGCAGACACAGAAACAGCTCAATCTGTTATTGACTATTTGTGCCGCACTGTAACGGACCGTCTCCGTTCCGGTAATTTGGGTTTTACGGTCGAAGAGGTCTCCCGATACAACGGAACTATTGTTGACAGCGTTGTTCGAGAAAAACAAATCTTAACAATTGATGAGCTTTCTAAAACCATCATCACATTAACAGACGCGGAAGCCGCCTTATCCGGTCTCAACTCCACAATGGACAAGCTGCACACGGCAGCCTCCGACCTTAAAAATAAATATGAAACGTCCGAGCAGGAAGTGGCAACCATCAGAGCTGCGCTCAATCAAGAAAATATTCCGAATGATGCGGGCGGCATTTCTCTGAAAACAGTTGTGCTCTTCTTTATTCTCGGATTGTTTGTCGGCTGCTTTTCGGTGTTATGTCTCTGGCTCCTCAGCGGCAAGTTCACGAGCAAGAACGAGTTGCTTAGCCGTTATTCGTTCCCTGTTCTCGGCGTCCTACCAGGTAAGAAGAAGAAACTCTTTGGCAATACGATCAAGCGCCTCGAAGGGGAAGGCAATTCCAGCTTTGAAGATGTAGCCAAAGTCACCGCACAGGCATTGTTCCGTGTCGCAGATAAACGATCAGCATGTTTTGCTTCTTCTCTAGGCAGTGAAAAAGCATCTGCTCTTCTCCCCTATCTGGATGGAAAAATTGACGTCTGCGGCGACATTCTGAATGATCCCAAAGCAGTTAAAGATTTGGATAACTACGACAGCATAATCCTGGTTGAGCAGAGACGGAAATCCGTTCTGAGCCAGATTGACAGCGAAGTTCTGCGCGCGAAAGCTTTTGGCAAAGAAATACTTGGTATCGTGTTGATCTAATACAAAGACATAAGCGAGAACAGCATTTGTTCCGAACCTCACCGGAACAGATGCTGTTCTTGTTATTTATGCGAAGTATTTCGTGTTTCAATTCTGAAAAAAAAGAGTGTCCACAACGAAGATCCGTCATGAACACTCGAAATGGTGCGGGCAACAGGACTTGAACCTGCACGGTTTCCCACGGGAACCTAAATCCCGCGTGTCTGCCAATTCCACCATGCCCGCATATAAAAAAAGCCTATTGCAAATGCAATAGGTTTTTGTGGAGCGGCCTACGAGGCTCGAACTCGCTACCTCCACCTTGGCAAGGTGGCGCTCTACC
>AUXO017806890.1_pt1 | contig 17682 bp, 13 predicted proteins | sample 768731 | NCBI WGS metagenome assembly AUXO01 (sample SAMN02715735, study PRJNA202380) | gut metagenome | biome: sheep rumen | host: Ovis aries | place: New Zealand: Palmerston North
TAATACCAGGCAGTATCGGCCTGTATATAGCCCTCGATATGGAACTGCTCATCGAACTGCTCCATGAAGATGCCCTTGTCGAATGTCCAGCGGGGCGGGTTCTTGACGGTGTTGACATCCCAACGCTCAGCGACAATCTTATACTTGATGACGCCTGAGTCGGAGATGAGCGTATTAACTCCGTAGCTCGTCATCATCGAGACGGAATCGCGCTCATGAATGGCCGGTGCGATGTGGGTCTTCTGTTCTGAACAGGCACTCGTAGCCAACAATGCGACGAAAAGGGATATGGAGATTAGTCGACCTTCCATTTAGCAAACCAACGTTCGTTAAAGGTCAGCCCGATATTGATACGGAACGTATTCTCCGTCATAAAATTGCTGGCTGATGAACGTACCCACTGGGCCGAGATGTTCAGATGGGAACGGTTGTTCCACGAATTGACAATGGGAAAACCAAAACCGGCACTAAGGCTGATCTCCTTCGGACCGTCCTGGCCCTTTGTTTTATAATAAGGTGTAGCGTAGTAGGCACCTATGCGGTAGTGGACCCGATGCAGAAAGCGGCGGCTCATAGGGTTGGGCACATACTCAGCACCTAAGGTTACCTTGTGGCGGTCCTTCAGCTGGCCGCTCACCGACTGGTAGCCCAACTTATGGTCAGCAGTCTGTGTACTCTTCATGGGATAGTCCAGCGAACCCCACTTTTGCATTGTATAGTCGGCACCGACGGTCAACCGGTTCTGGAGTTTCAACGCTGCGCCCAAGCCAAACGTAAACGGAATTTCATAGGCATTGGGCACGCTGTCGGTGGTGGTCTGCGACACACTGGTCTGGGGGTCGGTATAGACTGTGCTCATCCTGGCATCGGCACCTAACTTATGACCAAGGCCTGCAATAGCTCCCACGGTCAGCACACTGTTCTTGTTCAGACGGTGCTGATACTGTACGCCAAAGTCAAGCTTATAGGTATTGATGGTAGCCGAATAGGTTTCGGTGAGAGTTTTGTCTGTAGACTCTGACTTAACAACACTTACGCTCTTGTCGAACCGCCCCCAGAAGAAGGAGGCGTTGGCACCTACCGAGAGGCCCTTCAGCACTTCCCAGCCAATGCCGAGATAGGCCTGACTGATACCGCCGGAGCCGGCATACGTAGAGGTGGAAATAAGGGTGGTCTGGTCGTTCTGGCGTAACTGTTCAGTCGTAGAGTAGTTGTAGCCGATATTAGAATAAGGAACCACACCGACGCTGACACCCATCTTGGGCCTGACTCGGAAGAGCGCCACAGCATAGTCGAAATCGGCAGTTTTGCGGTTGATGCGCTTGCCGCCTTCCTTGAAATTGGTCATCTGGCCGCTGATGCCCATATCGAATATCATGGTCAGCGAGTCAACGGAAGCATAGGATGCCGGATTGAGCATATTGACCGACTTGCTGTCGTGAATAGCAATGCCCAGACCGTTCATGCCGCGATTGGCACTCTGCGACTGGTCGGCCATCACACCCAAGCCAAACTGACTATAGGGAGAGAGCGTCTTGCTGACCTGCCCCATCGCTGATGATAAGGCCAGGACACCCATAAGAATCGTTGCAAAATATCGTTTCTTCATCTATTATTATTTAGTCATATTGATTTCGGCTTGCAAAATTATTGAAAAAAATCGAAATAAACGCACGATAAATGGAAAATATAGGTTAATTTTGCATCGTGAAACATTTTAAAATCATTTTTAGGACTATTTTACTGCTTTCTGTAGTCTCTTTTAAGACTACGGAGGCACTGGCCTACGAGCCTGTTGAATATTATGACTCCGTGGAAGTGAGCCTGCTCACCTGTCAGCCACACGACGAGGTCTATAGCCTATACGGACATACGGCACTGCGCTGGCACGACCTGCACAAGGGGAAAGGCGACATTGCTTTCAACTGGGGGGTCTTCGACTTCAAGAAACCGCACTTCGTGGCACGTTTCGTCTTCGGGCTGACCGACTACGAACTGGGAGGCTTCCCCTACCAGTATTTCAAGCAGGAATATCGCCGGTGGGGCAGCATGGTGACCGAACAGGTGCTTAACCTGACGGCAGCGGAGAAACAAAAGCTACAACAGGCGCTGGAAGAGAATCTTCGCGACGAGAACCGCATCTATCGCTACAACTATTTTTATAACAATTGTACGACAAAGGCCCGCGACATCATCGAGAAATGTATCGACGGACGTTTGGAATACGCTGAGCGCGAGGACTATTCCCCATCCTATCGCGACATGGTTCACCTGATGACAGAGCGCAATCCGTGGGCTCGCTTCGGCAACGATGTGCTGCTGGGCATCAAGGCCGACCAGACCGCCTCGCGACAGGAACAGGAATTTCTGCCCAACAACCTGATGTACGACTTCGACCATGCACAAATCTATACAAACGGCAACTATCGCCCGCTTGTCAAGGAGCGCCGCATTGGGGAACCGCCAGGGGTTCAGATTCAGCAGAGCGCATTCCCCCTGACACCTTGGCAGAGCGGTATGATGATCGTCGCCATAGGGCTCCTTATTTTTGCTGTCGAGTGGAAGATGAAACGGTCCTTTCTGGCGTGGGATCTGCTGCTGATGGTGACCACGGGGGTCTTTGGCATTGTGCTCACGCTGATGCTCTTCTCACAACATCCCACCGTCAGTCTCAACCTGCAAATTCTGCTGCTCAATCCTCTACCCTGGTTCTTCCTCTTACCCGTCATCAAGGGACGCGGACGCCGCTATTGGCTACTGACAAGCGTACTGACCATCCTCTTCCTTATGGGCGGCTTGTTCCAAAGCTATGCTGAGGGCATTCAGAGTTTGGCATGTTGTTTGCTGCTGCAAAGTTGTATTCATCTGTTAAGGAAAAGTTAATGACAAACCGGTACGTCTACATCACGCTGCTGACCCTGCTGGGATTCAATACCGAAACCTGCACGCAAGTGCTGGCTCAGACTCCGCGCCTGGTGGTGAGCATCCATGTGGACCAACTGCGTACCGACTTTCTGGAAGACTATATGCCCGCCTATACGGACGACGGACTGCGACAACTGCTGAACGAGGGAGTAGTGTTTCCGCGAGCCTCGTTCTGCTTCTCACCCGTCGACCTGGCGGCGGCTACTGCTACGCTGTCAACAGGTGCTATGCCCTACTATCACGGCATTACGGGCCTAGAATGGCTTCAACGCGAAACGCTGCGCCCTCAGAGCATTCTCTACGACACGAAATACAAGCTGTCGCCAGCACAGCTCAGTGTTTCCACCATCAGCGACGAACTGAAGATGTCCACGCAGGGAGCCGCTATAGTCTATGCCTTTGCACCGACGGCGGAAGCTGCCATTTTGTCAGCAGGGCACGCTGCCAATGGAGCTGCATGGATTCAGAAGGGGCGGTGGCAGACCACCGGCTACTATGAACCTTTAGACCCGTGGCTCGACCAATTCCGCAAAAGCTACGTGCCTGATGCCGACGAGAATATGAGTGTGGCCAAGGCTGCCGTATTCTGCGTCGACAAGACGTCCATTGGGTTGGACGACCAGCCCGACTTGTTGTATGTGACATTGAAGGCTACCCCCGGACTCAGCGGCTATTTGTCGCTCGACCGGTCTGTTGCCTATATCGTCAGCAACATTATCCGTAAACTGACCAGGGAGCGCGTGCTCTTTGTATTGGTAGGAACAGGTAACGGTGAGGAGGATGAGCACCAAATCAACTACGAGCGATTCCGCATACCCACAGGCAAGTTCTACATCAACCGCACGGCGGGGCTGCTGAACCTCTATTTGGGGGCTATCTACGGAACAGGACAGTATGTGGAAACCAGTTTCAAGAATCAGCTCTACCTGAACCGTCAGCTCATCAGCAGGAAAAATATCAACATTGGCGACGTACTGAAACGTTCGCAGGAGTTCATCCTGCAACTGGCTGGTGTCCGCAATGTTTATACCTCGCTGCAACTGACCACCAGCGACAGCGAAATGCTGAGAAACATCAGAAACGGCTTTCACGCAGAACGTTGCGGCGATCTCGTCATTGAGGTAACACCAGGGTGGAAAATCATCAACGAAGACGCCCATACCTCCTGGGTAACGCACAGCAGCAACATCCCATTCCCGATTGTATTTTTTGGAACAAATATCAAGCCACAGCGCATAGAAACTCCTGTCATTACGGACCGTGTTGCACCCACTCTGGCGCGCTCCATCCGTATACGTGCCCCCAATGCCTGCTCGGCAGAACCTTTGTTCTAAACAAGATTTCCACTTCGGAAAATACCAAATAAATTTGGCTTTTCGCTCATTTATTTGTAACTTTGCACCCGTTTTTAATTTAATAAGGTATAAACAATAACAATTTAGATATGAATTTCAACAAAATTTTACGTTCGTTGTTCGGCGACAAGTCTTCACGCGACATGAAGCTCATCCAACCTCTGGTGGAGAAGGTGAAAGCGGCTTATCCAGACGTACAGAAACTCGACAACGACCAGTTGCGCCAGCGCACCAAGGCTATTCAGCGCCAAGTGCAGGATTCAGCCAACGCACAGAAAGAAGAGATTGAGAAACTGAAGGCCACAATTGAAGACACGCCTATTGACGAGCGTGAGAGTATCTTCAACCAGATAGATAAATTGGAGAAGGAAGTGCTCGACATCTACGAGAAGGCACTGGACGAGGTAATGCCTGAGGTGTTTGCCATTGTCAAGGAGACTGCCCGCCGCTTTGCAGAAAGCGAAGAGACCATCGTGACGGCTACGGACTTCGACCATGAGTTGGCTGCCGATCCCCGCAAGGACTTCATCACCATCGACGGCGACAAGGCCATCTACCACAATCACTGGACGGCAGGCGGCAACGACCTGAAATGGGAGATGGTGCACTATGACGTACAGCTGTTCGGTGGTGCCGTGCTGCATCAAGGCAAGATAGCCGAAATGGCTACCGGTGAAGGTAAGACGTTGGTCGCTACTCTCCCCGTCTTCCTCAATGCACTGACTGGCAATGGCGTCCATGTGGTAACGGTCAACGACTATCTGGCCAAGCGTGACTCAGAATGGATGGGACCACTCTATATGTTCCACGGTCTCTCAGTCGACTGTATCGACAAGCACCAGCCTAACTCGGAGGCGCGTCGCCGTGCCTATCAGGCTGACATCACCTTTGGTACCAATAATGAGTTTGGCTTCGACTACCTGCGTGACAACATGGCCATTTCACCCAGCGACCTCGTGCAGCGTGCCCACAATTACGCCATTGTCGATGAGGTAGACTCGGTGCTGATTGACGACGCTCGAACGCCGCTGATCATCTCTGGCCCCGTGCCCAAGGGTGACGACCAGATGTTTGAGGAATACCAGCCGCTGGTAGAGAAACTGGTTGGTGTACAGAAGCAGTTGGCCACCCAGTATCTGGCTGAAGCCAAGCAGAAGATTTCGGAGGGCATGGAGAAGAACGACAAGAAGCTGATGGACGAAGGATTTCTGGCTCTCTACCGTTCGCACAAGTCGATGCCGAAGAACAAGCCCCTCATCAAGTATCTCTCTGAGGAAGGCATCAAGAGCGGCATGCTCAAGACCGAGGAGACCTATATGGAGAACAACAACCGCCGTATGCCGGAAGTGACGGAACCGCTCTACTTCGTGGTGGACGAGAAACTGAACTCCTGCGACCTTACCGACAAGGGTACGGCTTGGCTGGCCGGTCAAGTAAACGACAAGGACCTCTTCGTGTTGCCCGACATTACGTCGCAACTTTCTGCCCTCGAGGGCGACACCTCGCTGAGCGACGAGGAGCGCGTCAACAAAAAGGACGAGATGCTGCAGCACTATGCCGTGCAGTCAGAACGTGTACACACCTTGCAGCAGTTGCTGAAGGCCTACTGTATGTTCAACAAGGACGACGAATATGTGGTGATTGACGGTGAAGTGAAAATCGTCGATGAGCAGACGGGACGTATTATGGAGGGCCGTCGCTGGTCAGACGGCCTACATCAGGCTGTCGAAGCCAAGGAGCATGTAAAGGTGGAAGCTGCTACGCAGACTTTTGCTACCATCACCCTGCAGAACTACTTCCGTATGTACCACAAACTGGCCGGTATGACGGGTACGGCTTCTACTGAGGCCGGCGAGTTCTGGGACATCTACAAGCTCGACGTGGTGGAGATACCCACCAACCGCCCCGTCATCCGCGACGATATGGACGACCGCATCTACAAGACCGCCCGCGAAAAATACCGCGCCGTCATCGAAGAAGTGGTACGCCTGCGCAACAGCGGCCGCCCCACCCTTATCGGTACGACATCGGTTGAAATATCAGAACTGCTCTCACGTATGCTCGACATGTATGTCAACCCCGAAACGGGCAAGCGCGAGGGTATTCCTCACCAGGTGCTGAACGCCAAGTTGCACCAGAAGGAGGCCGACATTGTTGCCCTGGCCGGTCAGTCTACCAACGGCAAGGGTGCCGTGACTATAGCAACCAACATGGCCGGTCGTGGTACGGATATCAAACTATCACCAGAAGTGAAGGCCGCAGGCGGTTTGGCCATCATCGGTACGGAGCGCCATGAAAGCCGCCGTGTTGACCGCCAGCTGCGTGGCCGTGCCGGACGTCAGGGCGATCCGGGTTCGTCACTATTCTTCATCTCGTTGGAAGACAAGCTGATGCGCTTGTTCGGCTCTGAGCGTATAGCTTCCGTCATGGACAAACTGGGCTTCAAGGAAGGTGAGATGCTGGAAAGCCCAATGATTAGCAAACAGGTGGAGCGCGCCCAGAAAAAAGTGGAGGAAAACAACTTCGGTATCCGTAAACGTCTGTTGGAATACGACGACGTGATGAACAAGCAGCGTACCGTGGTCTACTCTAAGCGCCGCCACGCCCTGATGGGTGAACGCATCGGAATGGATATCTCGAACACCATTTGGGACCGTGTGGTCAACATCATCGAGAATAATGATTACGAAGGTTGCAAGGAGGATTTCATCAAGATATTTGCGATGGAATGTCCCTTCAGCAACGAGGAATTCATCAACAAGAGCCGCGAGGAACTGTGCGAAGAGGTGTTCCAAGTGGCTATGGGCAACTTCAAGCGCAAGATGGAGCACGTGCAGGAGACGGCTATGCCGGTTATCAAGCAAGTGTACGAGAACCAAGGTCAGATTTACGAGCGTATCGTGGTGCCTTTGACCGACGGACGCAAGATGTACAACATTCCCTGTAATCTGAAGGAAGCATACGATACGGAGTGCAAATCGGTAGTCAAGGAGTTTGAAAAGCAGATTCTGCTACATATCATTGACGATGCCTGGAAGGAGAACCTGCGCGAACTGGACGAATTGAAACATTCTGTGCAAAATGCCTCTTACGAGCAGAAAGACCCGTTGCTCATCTTCAAGCTGGAGAGTGTCAAGTTGTTTGATAATATGGTGAACATGATGAACAACCGTTCTGTATCCATCCTGATGCGCGCCCAAATTCCCGTCATGCAGGAGGTACAAGAGGCTGCCCCCGAGCAGCACACCCAACGCCAGCAATACACCGAGTCGAAGCAAAGGCTTACGCAGGAACAGATGACCGATCCCAATCAGGCTGCCGCAGCCGCTCAGGACACACGTGCCCAGCAACCTCGCACACCGATTATCAAGGACAAACTGCCTGGACGTAACGACCCCTGCCCATGTGGTTCTGGCAAAAAGTTCAAACAGTGTCACGGTCGCGGCTTAGTGTAATATAATGAGCTAGAAGCTATGATTAAGATAGAAAATCTGAAGAAACATTTCGGCGACACTTGTGCCTGCGATATTCCCACATTTACCATTAACGACGGGGATGTCCTCGGCCTTGTGGGCAACAATGGAGCTGGCAAGACTACGCTCTTCCGACTGTTACTCGACTTGTTGCAGCCAGATGACGGATTTGTCACAAACGACGATATCAACCCCGCTGAAAGCGAGGCATGGAAACAACAGGTGGGAGCTTATGTCGACGAAGGATTCCTCATCGACTTCTTGACTCCTGAGGAGTATTTTGCCTTTCTGGGTAAGGTGTCGGCAATCTCACAGGCAGAGGTCGACGAACGTCTGGCACAGTTTGAACGTTTTGCCAATGGCGAAGTGTTCGGACAGAAGAAACTCATCCGCAACCTTTCTGCCGGCAATAAGATGAAAGTGGGCATCATGTCGGCCCTGCTGAGACGCCCAAAGACCGTCATTCTCGACGAGCCTTTTAATTTCCTCGACCCTACGAGTCAGTTGGTGCTCAAACATCTGCTCACCGACTATGCTCAAGAGACGGGTGCCACTATTCTGATATCCAGTCACAATCTACAGCATACCGTCGATATATCCACACGTATCGCACTGCTGGAGCACGGCTGTATTATCCGCGACCTGCCGAATGCTGAAGGCAGTGCCAGCCAAGAACTGCAAGAGTATTTCGGAGCTGAGTAGATAATATAAATAAGGTACGCGAAGACGAAAACAAGAAAGCGGCGATTGTCCTTCTATCAGGACAATCGCCGCTAAACTTTTAGCAGTCAAAAGGCTATCAGAAGGGAAGGTCGTCGGTAGATCCCTCGCTAACCTCAGGAGCTGGAGGGAATGGGGAAACGTCCTGAGTAGTTGCGGCAGCAACAGGGGCCGCACCAGCTACAGGAGCAACGACGGGAGCAGCACCACGGACGACACTGTATGCACGAACGTCATTGAACCAACGACCATTGAATTCGTGAGCGTCAATATCGAAACTGACTGTCAGGTCTTCACCCATCTGAATATTAAACTGCTTGATGCGGTCCTCGCCAAACACACGGAACACACACTTGCGCGGATACTGTCCAGGAACTTCTATCACATAGTCCTGAGACATCCATGAGTTACCTGTGCGCTGTGATACACCACTACTTGCTGGCAATACAGCAATAATTTTACCTGTTAAATCCATAATGTTTTATACGTTACTTTATTAATTATTTTTTGTTTCAGATTGCGAAATTACAGAAAATAATTCTAAAAAGCGCATTTTTCCATAAATATTTTTGTTTTTGACCAATATATTTTGTATTTTTGTGCTCAATTTGAAAGAAAATTAAAACTAAAAACAATAAAATAAGTATGAGATTCACCGTTTCAAGCACTGCACTTAGCAGCAAGCTCAACGCTCTTTCAAGAGTCATCAACAGCAAAAATTCCCTGCCCATTCTGGCAGACTTCGTGTTCGACATTCAGTCAGGGGTACTTCACCTGACTGCTTCTGACAGCGAGAACGTCATGCAGACCTATATTGAATTGACGGAAAGTGACAGCGACGGCCGTTTCGCTATCGGCAACCACGACCTGTTGGAAGCAGTCAAAGGATTTTCAGAGCAGCCCATCACCTTCGATGTTGACCAGACCTCTAATTTGGCCAAAATCAGCTATCAGAACGGTTTGTTCTCACTGCCCATTGAGAATGCCGACGAATTCCCGACCACCCAGAGCATCAGTGAAGGAGCAACCGAAATTGTCATTTCCAATACACTGTTAGGCGAAAACATAAACCGCTCTATTTTTGCAACAGCTCAAGACGAGTTGCGCCCTGTGATGAACGGTATTTATTTCGACCTAACTCCAGAATATCTGGCTATAGTGGCTTCTGATGGGCACAAGTTGGTTCGCAACAAGTTACTGAGTATTCATAGCGATGTGCCTGCAGCATTCATTCTGCCCAAGAAGCCCGCTTCGCTGCTCAAGAACCTGTTAGGCAGGGATGGTGGCGATGTCACCATTCGCTTCGACGAGCGTAATGCACAAATCAACTATGGTGACGGCATCATCACCTGCCGTCTTATTGAGGGTCGCTACCCCAACTATAACAGCGTTATCCCGCAGAACAACCCCAACCAACTGACGGTAGACCGTCAGGGCCTGCTCGCTGCTCTACGCCGCGTACAGCCTTTCTCCAGTGATTCCAGCAATCTGATTCGCTTCCACGTAGAAAACGGCACGCTGCGTCTCGACGCTGAGGATTACGACTTCTCGAAGACGGCCACAGAGCGTATCTCTTGTGAATATAACGGACAGACCATGAGCATCGGATTCAAAGGTTCTTCATTTATAGAGATTCTAAGCAATTTCGATTGCGCCGAAGTGAACGTCCAGTTGGCGGACCCCAGCCGGGCAGGATTGGTACTACCTTCCGAGCAGCCTGAGAACCAGGATGTTCTGATGCTTATGATGCCAATGCTCATTAACGACTAAGCATTATGAAACTGAACTTACAAAAACCATTAGTAATTTTCGATTTGGAGACGACGGGCCTTGACTTAGTAAAGGACCGCGTCATCCAAATATCCTATATTAAGGTATTCCCTGACGGCCGCGAGTTACGAGGCAACGAATTGATTAACCCCGAAAAGAGCATTGAAGCCGCTATCACAGCACTGACGGGCATCAGCAATGAAGATGTGAAGGACAAGCCGACGTTCAGGCAACTGGCGAAGAAGCTTGAGGAAGTCTTCACGGGTTCCGACATTGCAGGATACAACTCCAACTATTTTGATGTTCCTCTGCTGGCTGAAGAATTTTTACGCGCCGGTATTGATTTCGACTTTTCGAAGTGCAGACTCATTGACGCCTGCACCATCTTTAAGAAGATGGAACAACGTAACCTTGCCGCAGCCTACAAGTTTTATTGTGGTCGCAAGATGGAGGACGATTTCGAAGCTCATCGCGCTGACCAAGACACAGAGGCGACCTATCGTGTGCTTATGGGCGAACTGGACAAGTATGCTCCGGGTGCTAATGAAGACCTGGAGAAAGTGTTGGAAAACAATATTGACTGTCTGGCCGAATTCTCAAAGACCAACGACAATGTAGACTTTGCCGGCCGCATTGTGTGGGCAGAGGTCAATGGACAGCGCACAGAGGTTTTTAACTTCGGCAAATACAAGGGACAGCCCGTGACAAAAGTGCTGCACACAGACCCTGGCTACTACAGTTGGGTGATGGACAGCGACTTTACCAACAACACCAAACAGGCACTGACCCGGATTCGGCTGCGCGAATTACAAAAGTAGAACAAAGCTCAAAAGCTTGAATATTCAATGTTGAAAGGTAAGAAGATTATCTTAGGCATTACAGGCTCCATAGCAGCCTATAAATCGTGCCTCATCATCAGGGAACTTGTTAAGAAAGGGGCTGAGGTGCAAGTGGTCATCACAACTGCCGGTAAAGAGTTTATCACTCCTATCACCCTGTCGGCTCTGACCCAGAAGCCGGTCATCAGTGACTTTTTCTCACAGCGTGACGGCACCTGGCATTCCCACGTGGCATTAGGATTATGGGCTGATGCTATGCTGGTAGCCCCCTGCACAGCCTCAACCTTGGGCAAGATGGCCAGCGGCGTAGCCGACAATATGCTCATCACCACCTACCTGTCGATGAAGGCACCGGTATTCATTGCTCCGGCTATGGACCTCGACATGTATGCCCACCCCACTACGCAGCACAATCTGGACATGCTGCGCTCTTTTGGCAATCACATCATTGAGCCTCAAAGCGGCTTCCTGGCTTCCGGACTTGAGGGCAAGGGGCGTATGGAAGAACCCGGTCAGATTGTTGCTTGGCTGGACAATTACTTTGAGCGCAAAGATTTAGCCGGTCGCAAAATCATGATTACAGCCGGACCAACCTACGAGAAGATTGACCCTGTGCGTTTTATCGGCAACTATTCCAGCGGCAAAATGGGTTTCTCACTGGCAGAAGAATGTGCTCGTCGAGGTGCCGAAGTAACACTCATCGCTGGTCCTGTCAGTTGTCAGTTGTCTGCTGCCAGCAGCCAACAGATCCACCGTATCAATGTTGAGAGCTGTGAAGAGATGTACCAAGCCGCTACCCGCCATTTCCCAGAACAAGACGCAGCCATTCTCTGCGCCGCAGTGGCCGATTTCCGGCCGGAAACTGTTGCTGAGCAGAAAATCAAACGAGCAGGTGACGACCTCGTCCTGCGACTAAAGCCGACTCACGACATTGCCGCAGCCTTAGGACAACAGAAACGCGACGGCCAAGTGCTCGTAGGATTCGCTTTGGAAACCAACGATGAGGAGCAGAATGCCCACAAGAAACTGGAGAAGAAGAACCTTGACTTCATCGTACTCAACTCACTGCGCAACGAAGGTACCTGTTTCCGTAGCGACGAAAACCAAATCAGCATCATCTCACGCCAAGGACAGCACGACTATGAGCGCAAGTCCAAGCAAGAGGTTGCCCAGGACATCATTGATGTCTTGGAAACGACACTAAGAAACTTATGACAAATTCATAAAATGATGAAACACTTTATTTCTATCCTTATCATCAGCGTTTTTCCACTGTTAGCAGCCAGTCAGACACACAAGGTCAGCGGGGAGTACACCTACTATGCTGATCCGAACATGTCGCCCAAAGAAGCTATGGCAGCAGCTATCGAGAATGCAAAAGCACAAGCCATTGCAAAAGAGTTCGGTACGCTGATAACCCAGAACACCTTTCAGCAGGAAGGTATTTCCAATGGAAGGGAAGAAAGTTTCTTTATGCAGCTGAATGCTTCAGAAGTGAAGGGAGAATGGCTGGAGGACACTGAGAAACCTGTTGCAAAAATCGTTGATACGACAGACGAGGGTATACTTGTTATCAAAGCTAAAGTCACGGGGAAAGCCAGAGCGCTGTCAAACGAAGCCAGCGATTTTGAGGCGTTGACACTACGTAACGGAACAGAAAAGCGAATGGCCGAAGCAGAATTTAAGGAAGGCGACAAGATGTATATCTATTTCAAAGCACCTGCTGACGGATTCGTGGCAGCTTATCTGATTGACGAATCACAGAATGCTTTCTGCCTATTGCCCTATGAAGACGACAGCGACGGACAAGTGTCTGTCAATCATGGCAAGGAATACGTCTTCTTTTCTTCAAAGCATGATGCTGACTATAAGGCCGAAGACGGACTTCAGATAACTTGTGAAGACGAGCGGATGGAACTGAATAAGATCTATATTATTTATTCTCCGAACTCATTTGTCAAGGCCAATGACCAGCAGGGAGATATTTTGGATGCCAGCCTTTACCGGCCTCGGCAATTAAGCCTTGCCGACTTCACACGGTGGATGACCAAGCTGTGTAGCCGAGACAAGAAAGTAAGCCGTAAGGTTATTCGTATAAAAATCAAGAAATAAGTATTAGAGGGCTTGTATGACAAGAACACACAAATATATGTGGCTCATGGTGCTGACAGTCTGGGGATGGGCACAAGACGCCGTGGCCCAGGAACTGCAGGCAAAGGTGACCATTAATAGTCAGCAGGTAGAGGGGTCGGAAAAGAGCGTATTCGAGAACCTGCAACAGACGTTGGAACAATGGATCAACGACCGCCAATGGACAGAGCTGCAGTTTCAGAAGAACGAGCGCATTACAATGAACCTGAACATCACTGTGACGAAGTATGACAAGTCGGCTAACCGCTTCACATGCTCAGCCATGATACAAGCCAACCGACCAGTGTACAACTCCGCCTACACCACCACCTTGTACAATAATAAGGATGCCGACTTCAACTTTGACTTCGCCCAGTTTGACCAGTTGAACTTCAACGACGAGACCATCGACAACCAACTGACCGCGCTGGTGGCCTACTATGCCTACCTGATTATCGGACTTAACCTGGACTCTTTCTCCCCCTTAGGAGGAACAGACATCCTGCAACGCTGCTTGCAACTGACCAACAATGCGCAGGACTTGGGATTCACTGGATGGAAAGCCTTTGAGAACTCACGTAACCGCTTTGCCATTATCAACGACTATCTGGACGAGGCCATGAAGCCTTTCCGCCAGTTGCAGTACGACTACTATCGCACGGGACTGGACGAGATGGCCAACAATGCCGAGCGCGGCCGCACAAACATTACAACAGCTCTGGAGCATCTGAAAAAGGCCCATGAAGAAAAGCCGCTGAGCCTGTTGCCCCAAATTTGGACAGACTACAAGCGTGACGAGTTGGCCAACATCTACAAGGGCAAAGGAACCCAGAAGGAGAAAGAATCTGTTTACGAACTATTGTTCAACCTCAATGCCTCGCAGAGCAATGCTTGGGACAAGATTAAGCAATGACTCCGGGCTTTACGTTTTGAACTTATGCTTAAACAATTATATATCAAGAATTTTACGCTGATCGACGTGCTCGACATTGAGCTGTATCCTGGTTTCTCCGTGATTACAGGTGAGACGGGTGCAGGCAAGAGCATTATCCTGGGGGCTATCGGATTGCTGCTGGGCCAACGAGCCGACTCCAAATCCATCAAGCAGGGTACCGACAAATGTGTGATTGAAGCCCATTTCGACCTGTCGCGCTACGATTTGCAATCACTATTCGAACAGAACGAGATAGAATATGACGCCAACGACACCATCGTCCGCCGCGAACTATCGGCAACAGGCAAGAGCCGCGCCTTCATTAACGACACACCCGTGCCACTCACCATGCTGAAGGACTTGGGGGAACGACTGGTAGACGTGCATTCGCAGCACCAGAACCTGCTGTTGAACAAACAGGATTTCCAATTGAGTGTGGTGGACATCATAGCCGACGACCAGAAAGAGCTGGCTGCCTATCAGCAGAAATACTGCCAACTGCAAGCTACCAAGAACAAGTTGCAGCACCTGGAGGAGGACATCGAGCGCAATCGCCAGAATGCCGACTTTCTGCAATTCCAATATGCGGAGCTCAGCAATGCCAATCTCACGGAAGGCGAGCAAGAGGAACTGGAACAGCAAAGCGAGACGATGTCGCACGCCGAGGAAATCAAGTCGGCACTTTATGAGGCTGACAACAATCTGAGTGCCGAAGAACAGGGAGTCGTTACACAGGTGAAACGAGCCATGCAGTCGCTTGAAGGCATCAGCCGCGTACTACCTAAGGCTTCGGAGCTGACCGGGCGGTTAGAGAGTTGCCTTATAGAACTGAAGGACATTGCCGAAGAAGTAAGTAACTCGTTGGAGGACTGCGACTTCGACCCTATCGAACTGGACACCATCAACAATCGGTTAGACCGTCTCTACGATCTGGAAAAGAAGTACCATGTAGAGAGCGTTGGCGAACTGATAGTACAACGCGACGAACTCAAGCTGAAATTGGCAGGCATTGAGAATAGCGACGAAGCGCTGGAAGAACTGCGCCAGCAGCTAAATGCTCACGAGAAGGCGTGCCTACAGCAAGCCGACAAACTGACCAAGCTTCGCCAGAAAGCTGCCAAGGAAATCGAGCAACATATGAAGCAACGACTCATACCGCTGGGCATGCCTAATGTCCGTTTCCAAATCAGTGTCACACCGACGGAACTGGGCAAAAGCGGACAAGACAGCATCGCATTCCTCTTCTCAGCCAACACCTCTACCCCACTCCAACCAGTATCACAAGTGGCTTCCGGCGGTGAGATAGCCCGTGTAATGCTGTCGTTAAAAGCCATGATAAGCCGAGCTGTCAAACTGCCCACCATTATCTTCGACGAGATTGACACGGGAGTCAGTGGCAAGATAGCCGAGAAGATGGGCGAAATCATGCAGGAGATGGGTGCCACTGAGCGACAAGTCATCAGCATTACCCATCTGCCTCAGATTGCCGCCCGGGGCAGCCACCACTACCGAGTGTCAAAAGAAGACACCCCTCAGGGCACCACCAGCCATATGACTGAGCTGACGCCCCAAGAGCGCATTCGCGAGGTGGCCCAGATGCTGAGTGGCAGCGACGTGTCGGAGGCTGCCGTCCAGAATGCCAAAGAACTATTGAAAATGAAATAAAGAAGAAACATAGATATGAAACGTACCATTTTCTCCATCATACTATCATTCGCCACGCTCCTTACAACCGCACAAGCACCTTCGTGGGCCAAGAAAAATTCACAGGCTGTCTTTACCTTGAAGACCTTTGACGCCAACGGCAGCCTGCTGTCCAGCACGAATGGTTTCTTCATCAGTGAGAGCGGTGAAGCCTTAAGCAGTTTCACGCCGTTCAAGGGAGCCTTCAGCGGAGTGGTTATAGACTCCCAAGGAAAAGAGTGGCCCATTGAAAGCATCACTGCTGCCAACGACATGTATGACGTGGCAAAGTTCAAGGTGACAGTCAAAAGGGCCACTGCCTTACCCGTTGCAACAGCTAAGGCCAACCAGGGAGCCTCAGTATGGCTGCTGCCCTACAGCGCCAAGAAACAGCCCGTCTGCACTAACGGCAGTATCAGCACAGCCGAAAGTTTTCAGGACAGTTATGCCTACTACACCATCGACATGCAGTCTGACGAACAACAGGCCGGATGTCCAATACTGAACGACAATGGCGAGGTCATCGGCATTCTGCAGCCTGCTGCCGATGCCAAGACGACACAGAGTTTTGCCGTCAGTGCCCCCTTTGCAGCCAGTTTACGGATGACGGGACTCGGCATGAACACCCCGGCCATGCGAGCTACGGCCATCCCCAAATCGCTACCCGACGAATACGACCAGGCACAGCTGTCACTCTTCATGGCCACCTCTGGCATGGACTCTGCGCAGTATGTCAGTTTTCTGGAGCGCTTCATCCAGAAATTCCCGAATGCCACCGACGGATACATCTATCGGGCTCGCAGCCAGGCTGCTGCCGGTCTGTTCAAAGCAGCCGAAGCCGATATGACACAGGCTCTGAAAGTGGCCGAGAAGAAAGACGACGTGCACTACCAGTATGCCAACCTCATCTACCAGCACCGCCTTGTGCAGTCAGATCAGCCTTACGAGGCCTGGACACTGGACAAGGCTCTGGAAGAGTCGCGGGAGGCCTACCGCATCAGCCCTCAGCCCATCTACCAGCAGCAGCAAGCTCAGATTCTGTATGCTCAGCAGCAATACGAGGAGGCCTTCCAGCTGTACCAGCAGCTGTCGCAGACAACATTGCGGAGTGCCGACACCTTCTTGGCCGCCGCCCAATGCAAGCTACAGCAACAGGACAAGGATGCCGCCCTGGCCCAGTTGGACAGTGCCGTCAGCCTTTACAGCAAGCCCTATCTGAAGGCCGTTGCCCCCTACCTGTTGGCTCGTGCGCAGCTGCGCAACGACATGGGCAAGTATCGTCCAGCCGTCAGCGACTATAATGACTATGAGCAACTCATGAAGGCGCAGCTGGGCCACGGCTTCTACTACCTGCGCAGCCAGGCCGAATTTGGCGGACACCTGTACCAGCAGGCCATCGACGACATCAAGAAGGCCGTTGAGCTGGCCCCACAGGAGCCCCTGTACCATGCCGAGAAGGCCAGCATCGAGGTGCGTGTCGGATTGCATGATGATGCCATCGTCAGCGCTCAGGAGTGCATCCGTCTGGACCCGCAGCACAGTGACGGCTACCTCTTCCTGGGCATTGCCCAATGTATGAAAGGACAGAAGACAGAAGGACTGCAGAACCTGACAAAGGCAAAAGAGCTTGGCGACACCCAAGCACAGACGATGATAGAAAAATTCTCGAAATAAGGCATAATTAAGCTTAGAAATTTTGCAGTCTTGATTATATTTCATATTTTTGTAGCCGAATAGAATTGTCATTGATGTATGAAGCAAGTGAAGCTTTGGATGATAAACAGCCATTTTTTCATTGTTCGGCATCTGCGTATGGAGCGCATGCACTAAGGATGGAGATGTTATTTATTATT
>AUXO018782454.1_pt1 | contig 17682 bp, 16 predicted proteins | sample 768731 | NCBI WGS metagenome assembly AUXO01 (sample SAMN02715735, study PRJNA202380) | gut metagenome | biome: sheep rumen | host: Ovis aries | place: New Zealand: Palmerston North
ATTGAGAAAAAGAACTAGCTATTTTGAAACTTAGTAGCTAGTTCTTTAATTTTTCTAAATCTATGATTTAATCCTGATTTGGTAATTGGCTTACCTGTTTCTATTGAAATAATCTCGCTTAATTCTTTTAGCGATGTTTCAGGATATTTTTTACGATATTCTAGAGCTTCTCTTGTTTTTTCATCTAATAATTCTTTTCCCATATTTTCTTCTATTATTTTGATGTAATTTAGTTGGTCATTTGCGGTTTGAATTACTTTATCAATGTTTGCCTGTTCACAATTATTTAATCTATTGGCTTTATTCTTTTCTTCATGATAAATTCTGATATCCTCAAAATACAACACAGCCTTATTAGCTCTTAATATTTTTAAATAATCACTTATTTTATCAGCTTCTTTTATGTAAATCATATAACCATTATTTCTAGTTAAAATTTTGGCATTTAATTCAAATATATTTAATAATCTTTGAACAAAAACGCCTTCTTCTGGTTTATCTATCAGTAATTCCATATGATATGATGTTTTGGGATCATTAATACTTCCTTGACATAGAAAAACTCCACGGAGATAAGCTCTTATTTCTTCGTTAGATCCTACTATATAGTTTGGCGGAGAAGATAAATATTTTTTATCCTTTGAATAATATCCTATATCTTCCAAAATAAAATCTACTTTTTCTTCTATTATTAATAGATTTAGTTTATTCTTAGAAAAATTTAAATTATTTTTAGAAGATATTTTGGGTTTTACATCATATAAATAGGTTATATATTCTATTAATCTGTTTAATATTATTGTATTTTCTGTTGTGAGATATAATATATTATTTTCTATATAACCATTATTTCTAATAAAGCCAGATATTTCAGCTATCATTTCTGACTTAGTTGATTCTATTTCAGCTATTTCATTTTTTATTCTAGTAGTATAAGACATTTTAATCCCTCATTAGATAGAACATAATCAAAGTCGCAAGTTTGATACTATCATGTCTTAATCTATTATCTTCTATTTTGAATAAATCAGATTCAATTAATTCTACGTTTAATGAATCTATTTTTTCTTTATCTATAATTACAGGGTCTTTTTGTTCTTCTGTTTCGTACTTTTCTGCTATTTTTTTGTCTATTTTAGTAGAGCTTGCTATTACGACATTAACTTTTCTTTTGTTTAAATAATTATTTATTAGTTCAAGATGGTCTCCTACTGTAAAACCATCTGTTTCGCCTGGTTGAGTCATAGCATTACATACATACATAATTGGTGCATTGCTATTATCAATAGCGTCTAGTACTTCTTTGCAAATAATATTTGGTAAGACACTAGTGTATAAGCTTCCCATACTTAATATTAATATATCTGCATTTTTAATTGCTGTTATAACTTCTGGTAGTATATTAGGCTCTTCTTTATAAAAGATATAATCTATTGTTTCGTTTGTTTCAGTTATTGCACATTCGCCCTCTACTATATTTCCTTCTTTTGTAGTAGCCATTAATGTTATTTTTTTATCTTCTGATAATGGTAATACTGTATGTCTTACATCTAATATTCTAGAAAGATGACTAATTGATTCTTTTAAGCTACCTGTAATGTCTAACATAGATGTTAAAATTAAATTTCCAACAGCGTGACCATTTAAATCACTTGATGTTTCAAAACGATATTCTAACATTTTCTTAATATCTTCATCTGTGTCAGACAAATTTGAAATAACTTGTCTTATATCTCCTACTGCTGGAGTATTAAATTCCTCTCTTAATCTTCCTGTTGATCTTCCATTATCAGATACAGTTATAATTGCAGTAATATCTATTGGAAAATCTTTTAATCCTTTGAGTAATACTGATAGTCCAGTTCCTCCACCAAATACTACAACTTTCTTCTTCATGTCTTATCTCCTATCTTGTTTCATGTTTATATGCTTCAAATGTTTCATACTTATCTTTTACTTCTGTTCTTGTATTATTTATATCATGATATGGTTGCTCTTTCTTAGTAATTTTATGTCTAATAATCAGGTATATGCCACCCAATATTAGAAGAATTGATACTATTTGAGCAACTTTTAAATGACCAATTAATAAACTATCCATTCTTAAATATTCAATATAGATTCTTCCAAGAGAATACCATGCTAAATAGATTCCGGTTAATTGTCCAACTTTTAGTTTTTTATAGTGACGGGCTAAATATAATATCAAGAATCCATTTACGTTCCATAGAGATTCATAATAGAATGTAGGTTCATGATATTCACCAAGTATTTTCATTCCATTAATAATAAATTGGGGTATAAAATTTTGTTTTAAAGCTTGATATGTTGTAACAGGTCCGAAAGCTTCTTGATTGAAGAAATTTCCCCATCTACCAACTGCTTGTCCAATTATAACTCCTACCACTAACATATCTATTAGTTTTAAGGTGTTGATTTTTCTTTTTTTACAAAAGTGCATAACATATAATAAGCCACCAATCAGTCCACCGTGAATAGCTAAACCACCATTCCAGATTTCTAATATTTCAACTATATTTTTTATATAATATGACATATTAAATATTACATAGTATATTCTAGCTCCTATTATTCCACATATAACTGTATTAAATAATAAATCTGTAAATTCTTCTGTTGTTATACCTTGTTTTTTCATTTCTTTATATATTACAAGTGACGCTACTAGTACAGCTAAAAGAATAAATATTGAATACCAATATACTTGTATATATCCAAAATCTAAAGCTACTCTATCCATTTTATCGCCCTTTCTATTCCTATATTATTTCATTATCTTTTTTAAGAATTGTCCGGTATATGATTTTTTATTTTCAGCTACTTCTTCTGGTGTTCCTACGGCAACAACTTCTCCCCCTAAATCTCCACCTTCTGGTCCTAAATCAATAATATAGTCAGCTACTTTTATAACATCCAAGTTATGTTCTATTATGACTACTGTATCTTTATTATCTACTATTTTTTGTAAAATATCAAGTAAGCGTTTTATATCATCTGTGTGTAATCCTGTAGTTGGTTCATCTAATACAAAAAGTGTTTTTCCAGTGGCTTTTTTCTGAAGTTCCTTAGCTAGTTTTACCCTTTCTGCTTCTCCTCCAGATAATGTTGTAGCACTTTGGCCTAATTGAATATATCCTAGACCTACATCTTCTAAAACTTGTAATTTATTTTTTATTTTAGGAATATTATCAAAGAATTTTAAAGCTTCGGATACTCTCATATTTAAAACTTCGGCAATATTTTTATCTTTATATTTTATGCTTAATGTTTCACTATTATATTTTGTTCCATGACAAACTTCACATGGCACGTAAACATCTGGTAAGAAATGCATTTCTATTTTTTTAACTCCATCTCCACGGCATGCTTCACATCTTCCTCCCTTTACATTGAAGGAAAATCTGTTTTTTTCAAAGCCTCTCATTTTAGCTTCTTTTGTAGTAGTAAATAATGCTCTAATGTCATCAAAAACACCAGTATATGTGGCAGGATTGCTTCTTGGAGTTCTACCAATTGGATTTTGTGATATAGCAACAATTTTATCAAGATTATCTATACCTAATATTTTATCATGTTTACCTGGCTTATCTTTACTTTTATAAATTTTTTGTGATACTGCTTTACATAGTATTTCATTAATAAGTGATGATTTACCTGATCCTGATACTCCAGTAACACATGTGAATGTTCCAAGTGGGATATTTACATCTATATTTTTTAGATTATGTTCTTTTGCTCCGCGTATTTTTAGATATTTTCCGCTGCCTTTTCTTCTCTTTTTTGGTATTTCTATACATTTTTCTCCTGATAAATACTTTCCAGTTAAACTATTTTTATTTTTCATAACTTCTTCTGGTGTACCAGCAGCCATAATTTGGCCTCCGTTATCTCCGGCTCCTGGACCTATATCTACCAAATAATCAGAAGCAAGCATAGTATCTGTGTCATGTTCTACTACAATTAATGTATTTCCTAAATCACGCATTTCAAGCATGGAATTTATTAGTCTTTCATTATCTCGTTGATGTAAACCTATTGAAGGTTCATCTAGGACATATAACACACCTGATAGTCTTGACCCTATTTGAGTTGCTAAACGAATACGTTGTGCTTCTCCACCTGATAGTGTTCCCGCGCTTCTTGATAAAGTTAGATATTCAAGGCCAACATTAGACAAAAACGTAAGGCGGTCTTTTATTTCTTTTATTACTAATTTAGCTATTTCTTCTTGTTCTTTTGTTAACTTTAAATTATCAAAGAATGGTAATAAGTTTTTTATTGACATCTCTGTTATTTCAAATATGTTTTTTCCACCAAGTTTTACTTGAAGGACATCATCATTAAGTCTTGCACCATTACATTTTTCACAGGTATGTTCTATCATATAATGCTCTAACCATTCTCTTATCCATAGTGAAGACGTTTCCATATATCTTCTTTCTAAGTTATTGATTATACCTTCATAAAACTCTTTTTTGTCATACTTGTTTCCACCTTTAGATGAGTACTTAAAGTGAATTATTTCATCACTACCATATAATATTATTTCTTGTTCACGTCTTTTTAATTTTTTCCATGGGCTGTCCATTTTTATTTTATAGTGTTTACAAACGCATTCTAATTTTAAAAAGTCAAGTCCTTCCGGATCATCTGTTAAAGTTTTAATACAACCTTCTTTTATAGATTTTGAAGGATCTGGTATTAATAATTCTTCATCTATTTGAAGTTTTACTCCAAGTCCTTTACATTCTGGGCAAGCTCCAAATGGGGCATTAAAACTAAACATTCTTGGCTCTAGTTCAGGAAGAGAAAATTCACAATGTGGACATGCAAAGTTTTCTGAAAATACTATTTCTTTTTTTTCATCACCTAGTATTTCAATAACTACTTTTCCATTTGATAATTTTGTAGCTGTTTCTATTGCTTCAAACAGTCTACTATATGATTCTTCTTTTAAAATAATTCTATCTATTACAACATCTATTTTGTCTTTTTTGTTTTTTTCTAGTGTTATATCTTCGCTTAAATCATGCATTTCGCCATTGACTCTTACCCTGACATATCCATCTTTTCTAAGTTTGTCAAACAAATCTTTATGCGTACCTTTTTCGCCATGAACCACTGGTGACATAATCACCATTTTTGTTCCTAACGGATATTCCATTATCTTTTGAGTCATCTCTTCTACACTTTGGCTTGATATTGGAATATTATGGTTAGGACAATATGGAATACCAATACGTGCAAAAACTAGTCTCAAATAATCATATATTTCTGTTACAGTTCCTACAGTTGAACGTGGGTTATTATTAGTTGTTTTTTGATCAATTGATATAGCTGGTGATAAGCCTTCTATTGAATCTACATCAGGTTTATCACTATTACCTAAAAACTGTCTAGCGTAAGCGCTTAAACTTTCCATATAACGTCTTTGTCCTTCAGCATAAATCGTATCAAAAGCTAAACTGCTTTTTCCACTACCTGAAACGCCTGTCATAACTATTAACTTATTTTTAGGAAGTTCAATACTTACATTCTTTAAGTTATTCTCTCTTGCACCCTTAATAATTATTTTATCCACAATACATCACCTATGGCATATTATATCATTATTTGGAAAAAATAAAAAGCGGAAGTTATTTCCACTTTAATACTTTTTATTAGAATTGGTTTCAGTAGTTGTTTTCACTTCTTCTTTGTCATTAGCTGTATCAATAAGCATATCTATTAATTGAATATTATTATCTTTTTCTAAAGGACTAATATTATGTAATTCTATGTTTTTTAGTTCACTAACACTATTTTTATAAATACATAGTTTTTGATCCATTCCTTGTTCTTGTGCCCTTACTACTATGTCTTCCTTAATAATATTTATTATTTCAGGATTATAGCTAGTATATTCAAGTATTTGTTCTCTTGGAATATTTTTAAAATTGCTACTTATTGATTCAAAAATAATTTTTGCAATCATTCTATTGTAAGAAGTTCTTTTACTATCTTGCCCTACGCCGATATACCCATCTATTAAGCCAACTGTAGCAGGAGGTTTCTCAAATGTTATTTCGGGGTGTTCCTTTTTTATTTTTCTAATAATTTCAATAAATTGTTTTGCATCTTTAATTGATGAGAAAATACACATTCTATCTACTCTTTCATATTCATTATATGCTGCATTAACTACTTTATAATAATAATTAATTTTTTTATTTTGGCATTCTTTTTGAAATATGTTTGCAACTTCATATGTATCTTCACTGGCATTTATATATAATTTTATGTCACTATGATGATCTTGATGATTTCTAAAAAAGGGATCAAATTTATTATCATTAACATGGAAACCCATTATTGATGGATCTTCATTAAAATAATTAAATAGTTTTCTATCAAGTTCTGCACAGAGATTTGCTGTTTCTAATTCTGCTTCTGTATACCCTTTTTTCTTAAAGCTTTCTAAAACTTCTTCTTGATGAGACTTTGAATATATTCTTGATTTTGCTATCTCCTTGCCTATTTTTGAATAGTTATGTTTACTACAATAGTCTGCAAAATCTTCATATGTATTAAAATTGGCAAAAATCTTTTCATACTTAGTTAATGGATATAGTTTTAATGGATTATCTTGATCATTTTTATTAAAATAGTCATCAACTTCTTCATGCTTCATATCATAGGCTATATAAATATTAGGGCTTTCTATTTGAATAGTTTTATATAATCTAGAGATGCAGGGTATAAGTATATATTTCTCAAATTTCTTATAGTATTCTTCTCGTTTTTCGTTTGTTATTTGTTCTTTACCATAATCAATTATTCTTCTATATAGTTCATCTGGCTCTTCTATTTTTTTTGTATTGCCATCTACCTTTTTAGCCACATATATCTCTATTAGCTTTTTTATATTATTTTCATCTTTTAGAGGACTTTCTATTAAATCATATAAACTTGCCATATTATCACCTAATTATATTTTAACATATATAACAATTATTTTTAATCTTTTCTAGTACAATTAAAAAATCCACAAGTTTTGTGGATTTTCACTTTGGTTTTATATATAATTTTTTAATTTTATTATTGAGGTATTATTTCATCTATGTCTAAATAATATCCCAATACTTCACCTACATCTGTTATTTTTCCTTTTACAGTTATGGTCTGATTTTTAGAAAGCGTTTTTACTACTTCCCTAGTAGATGATTTTTTTATAGTACAATGTATACCTATAAAATCCCATTCATCATTGATAGATAATATACTAATATATTGCAAATCTGAATCAATACTTCCTATTCTTCCCTTAACTGCAATGTATTTGCCTTTATATTTTGCCTTAGCAGCTGCAGCATTATTCTCTCTTTCTACTTCTATATCATCTAGATCAACATTCATGTATTCAATTGTTTTTTCTTCTATTTGCGTAGATGAACTATTACTATTTTTATTTGTATTGCCATTAGAATTAAATAAATCTTCATCAGAATTAGATAGGGCAAATGCAAAAATTACTATAAAAACAATACCAATTATTATTCCTACAACAGACTCTGCTTTTCCCTTTCCACCAAGTTTTTTTGATTCTTTTAATCCAAATATTGAAAGTATTAGTCCATAAATAGCTGTTACTCCTAAAAAGCCAATTATTGAACAAACCATTCCTGCGGTTGCTAAATCATTTTTAGCATTGTAATTTTCTTTATTCATTTCATACTCCTTTCTTATTCATAAATAATATTTCTACTATTTACAAATACTATTTATATAAAGTATAAATCATATTTCTAAAAAATACAATTTATTTTTGTAAAATATTCTTAATAGGTGATAAGTATGATAAATTTAAAAAAAATTAGAGAAAAGCGAAAAATTACTCAAATAAAACTTTCAACTGAAATTGAAGTATCACAAGAAGCAATAAGTGCTTATGAATCTGGAAAAGCTTTACCTAGCGTTGAAACACTTATTAAGCTTGCTAAATACTTAAATACTTCTACTGACTATTTACTTGGCTTAACTGATAATGATGTAAAAATATGTGATATAAAGCAAAATGATTATGATGAATTGCTTTCTATTTATAACGAATTAGACAAAAAAGCAAAGCAAGATATACTGATTTATACTAAGATAAGAAAAGAAATGTAAAAAAAATCCACAATTTCTGTGGATTTTTTTATTTTGTTTTTAACTCGAATAGTATATCTCTAAGTTCCATGGCTCTTTCAAAATCAAGATTACGAGCTGCTTCTTTCATTTCTTCCTCTATCGAATTCATTGTTTGAATAATTTCTTTCTTACTCATCTTCTGTTTTTTATCTTTTGTCTTATCAATATTACTAATTACTTCTCTAATATCTTTAATAATTGTTTTAGGTACTATACCATGTTTTTCATTATATTCTTCTTGTATTTCTCTACGTCTTTTTGTTTCAGTTATTGCTTCATTCATACTGTCAGTAATTTTATCTCCATACATTATTACATGACCATTACTATTTCTTGCACATCTACCTATTGTTTGTATTAAACTTCTTGTACTTCTTAAGAAACCTTCTTTATCTGCATCTAATATGGCAATAAGTGATACTTCTGGAATATCAAGCCCTTCACGAAGTAAATTTATACCAACTAATACATCATATTTACCAGTTCTAACATCATGAATTATCTGCATTCTTTCAAGAGTTTTTACTTCTGAATGAAGATAAGCTACTTTTATATCTAATTCTTTTAAATAATTTGTTAGTTCCTCTGCCATACGAATTGTAAGAGTAGTAATCATTACTCTTTCATTTTTATTTATTCTAGTTTTAATTTCTCCTAACAAATCATCTATTTGTCCCTTTGTAGGTCTTACTTCAATGGTTGGATCTAATAGTCCAGTAGGGCGTATGATTTGTTCTGCGTATGTGTTTCCTGATTTTTCTAATTCATAATCACCAGGAGTTGCCGAAACACAGATAACTTGATTTATTTTTGATTCAAACTCTTCATATTTTAATGGTCTATTATCTAAAGCGCTCGGAAGGCGGAAGCCAAAATCAACTAAATTTTGTTTCCTTGCTCTATCGCCATTATACATGGCTCTTACTTGAGGTAAAGTTACATGTGATTCATCTATCAAAAGTAAAAAATCTTTATCAAAGAAATCCATTAAAGTTTCTGGTGTTTCTCCTTCTTGTCTTCCTGCCATATGTCTTGAATAATTTTCGATACCTGAGCAAAAACCTGTTTCTTCAAGCATCTCTAAGTCATAGTTGGTTCTTTGTTCTATTCTTTCAGCCTCAAGTGGTTTGTTATGTTCTTTAAAGTATGCTACTCTTTCTATTTCTTCGTCTTTTATTCTCTTTAATGCCGCTTTTAGTTTTTCGTCACCTACTACAAAGTGGCTGGCCGGGAATATCGTTATGCTTTTTTTATTCTCAGTAACTGTTCCTGTTAAAGTATCAATTGAAGATATTCTATCAATTTCATCTCCAAAGAATTCTATTCTATATCCAGTTTTATCTTGTGATGCAGGTATTATTTCAAGAACATCTCCTTTAGCTCTAAAGGTTCCTCTCTTGAAATCTAGTTCATTTCTTTCATATAGCATATCTACAAGTTTCATCATAATAGTTTCTCTAGTTATTTCTTCACCAACACGTACTGTTAACATTTTGCTTTCATACTCTTCTTTTTCTCCAATACCATATATGCATGAAACACTTGATACTACTATTGTATTTCTATAAGAAATAAGTGAGCTTGTAGCCGAATGACGAAGTTCATCTATTTCATCATTTATAGATGAATCTTTTTCAATATATGTATCTGTCGATGGAACATAGGCTTCTGGTTGATAATAATCGTAATATGAAACAAAGTATTCAACATGATCTTTTGGGAATAATTCTTTCATCTCAGCATATAATTGTCCAGCCAATGTCTTATTATGAGCAAGTATTAAAGTGGGTTTGTTAACACGGGCGATGACATTAGCCATTGTAAAAGTTTTTCCTGTTCCAGTTGCCCCTAGTAATACCTGCCATTTTTTACCGTTGTTTAACCCCTCAACTAAATTATCTATTGCAGTCGGTTGATCTCCTGAAGGTTTATATTGTGATACAAGTTCAAACATAATTAGCTCCTTTCATCAATTTCGTTATATAATTTTATCATTTATAGAAAGAAAAAACAAGGTAATTACCTTGTATTATCTATTTGTTTTATTACTCTGCATGGATTTCCTACAGCAACTACATCGGATGGAATGTCGCTAGTAACTACACTTCCTGCTCCAATTACTGTCCTATCACCAATATGTACTCCTGGTAAAATAATTGTTCCAGCCCCTATCCAAACATTTTTTCCATACTTAATACCCTTATCTTTGTTTATATTTTAACATATATACATTATGGTTTCAATATTGTAAAAATAGAACAGAATACTATAGCATAATATTTTTGGATTATGAATATATTTATATTAGATTGAATTTTGTGATGAGAAATGATAAAATTAGTTTGATTTAGGTGATGTTATGAAAAGGAAAAAGAAAAGAAAAAAATTGTTATATATAATATTATTTTTTATTATTTTAATTTCTATTTCTATAGGTGTATTTTGTGTTTTAAAATCTAATTGGAATAAAAATTTAATTATTAAATTAAATGGTAAAAAGAGCATAACGATAGAATATGGTGATAAATATAAAGATATGGGGGCTACTGCTTCATATAAAGATACTAATTTAGATAAGCAAATAAAAATTACTAAAAATATAGATTTTAATAAGCTTGGTAAATACTATTATAAATATACAATTACTTATAAAAATATTTCTAAAAGTGTGGAAAGAAAAATAGAAATTAAGGATACTACAAAGCCTGAAATTACATTAAATGGTAATGATACTATTAATATAACTATTGGTGATCAATATAATGATGAGGGAGCTAGCGCTACTGATAATTATGATAAGGACATAACTAAGAAAATTAAAACTAATGGTGAAGTAGATACTAGTAAAGAAGGTTCTTATACAATTACTTATAGTGTTAAAGATTCAAGTAATAATGAAAATAAAATTACAAGAACAGTTAATGTTAGTAAAAAAATACAAGCTACGATTTCTTCAAATAGTAACGGTTCAAAAAAATCTTCTAAAGGATATAAAATTGAACAAAAAGATGGAATTTATTATGTTAATGGTATTTTAATAGCTAATAAAACTTATGATTTGCCTAGTAATTATAATCCAGGTGACTTATTAGATATATTTAAAAATAACTTTTCTAAGATGCAAAGTGATGCTGCTAGTAGTGGTATTAATTTAAAAATAATTAGTGGCTTTAGATCATATTATAGTCAAAAAACTATATATAATAATTATGTTGCTAGAGATGGACAAGCTCTTGCTGATAGATATTCTGCAAGACCAGGCCATTCTGAGCATCAAACAGGTCTTGCAGCTGATATTAATAGTTTAGATCAAGACTTTGAATATACTAGTGAAGGTAAATGGTTAAATGATAATTGTTATAAATACGGTTTTATTATTAGATATGTTAAAGGTAAAGAAAATGTAACTGGTTATATGTTTGAACCTTGGCATATAAGATATGTTGGTCAAGACATTGCTACTAAACTTTATAATGGTGGTAATTGGATTTCTTTAGAAGAGTATTTGGGTATTACAAGCACATATTAAAAATCTAATTCATTATTTTGAATTAGATTTTTTTGTATACGTTAAAACAGAATCTTTTAAACTATCATCATTATATTTAATTCCAGCTAATCCTAAAAATGATTCAAGTGCTAATTCATATTCATTTAATACTTCTTTAACTTTATCTAAATGATATATTTTTTTCCATCCAGGAGAAACTGGATCTTTTATTGATGTATTATATAAATAACTTATCATTAATTTGCCATTCTCATTTAAATATTCTGACATTATGTCCGTCATTTTTTTTATTTGTTCAAAATCAAGACTAGTTGCAATATTAGATAGCCAAATATTATCATATTTTTTATTACTACTAAATGAAAAAATATTACTGTTTATAAAATTTATATCTACTTTTTCTAACTTATTAGTGCATTCACGATATAAGTTTTCACTCTGTAAATATCTATTGCAAGCTACTTTTATTTCTTTATTATATTCATCTGAAGATATCATATAATCATGAATTCTAATATTTGGAAAATCTTTAAATATTTCTTCCCAAAAATAATATGAATCATAGTCTATGCTTTTAAGATTGTTTTTTACTATTTTAAATACAGCATTATCAAACACTTTATAGTTTGGTGTTTTATAATTATGGTTATATCCTAAAAACTTTAAAAAAGCATCACGTGATAGCGTCATAAGACTTGCCATTTTTAAGTAAAAGTAATACAGTGCGTAAGGATTAATATCGAGTAGTGTTATGTCTGTACAATTATTTAATGCTGCATTTATTATTTGATCTCCAGAAGAGCCTACAGTTAAAAGTGATTTATTTTCTAAATCAAATAAATCTAAATACCCTGCTATGTTTTCTGTAGTAAAAGGATATAGTTGATGGTATCCGCCACGTCTTGCTTCAGAATCAATAAATTCACCTAATATTTGCCTTTTTGCTTGTTTTATTACTTTTTTTACTTCTTGCATGCAAATCACTCTTTTCTTTGTTAAAAAAAGGCACAATTATGTGCCATTATTTATCTATAACTTTCTCTTTCTATCATGGTCATATCAAAAGATAGTTCTGCATTTTCATCCTCTGCTGGTAAATCTTCTGCATTTAAATCTGTTTTATAAGTTACATTTAATTTTATTGTTATTCTATCATTTGCTTTAATTATATCTTTTTCTTTTATATTTGTACCATCTAAATATGTAACATTATAATCTAAGTATTTGCTATTTCTATCTGTAATACCTGTTTTTACTATTTCGTTTATTTGTGCATCTATTAATCCATCATTTACTATATCTACTGTAAATTCAAAATAGTCACCTGGTTCTTCTAAAGAACAATTAAATACTATTCCTCTTTCTTTATCAACTAGAGCATTACCATTATTAGTTAGTACTTTAATATTTTCATATTGTTGACTCCATGTTTTAACATTTGTATTGTTAGTAGCGAAAACATCGCTAGCATATGCATAAGCTGTTGTAGAACCAATAACAACTAGACAGAAAATAGCTGTCCATATTTTTACACCTTTCATAATATCCCCCTTAATTGAGGCATATTATACTATAAAATGTATTTTTTGTCAATGTGTTTATTAGGCCATGAATAAAAAAAAGATATACATATGTATATCAAATTTTTTTATCTTTTATTCAACACCAATTATAATTCCATTTTCGTCAAATTTATATTTTGGAACTTTATTTTCTTCAAGTGTTTCAGTTGGTGTTTCAGCAGTTATTGTTTCTTCTTCAACACCAATAATTACTCCATTTTCGTCATACTTATATTTTGAAACTGTTTCAGCTGCATACTTTGGAGCGTCTTCTTTTTGTTCTTCTATTCCAGTGATTACTCCATTTTCATCAAATTGATATTTTGTAGATTCATATGATGGCTCTGTTTGTGGTGTTTCTTCAGTCTTAGTTTCTGATGTACCAATAATTACTCCATTTTCGTCAAACCTATATTTTGAAACAGGTTCAGCTTCATATTTTGGAGCTTCTTCTTTTTGTTCTTCTATTCCAGTGATTACTCCGTTTTCATCAAATTGATATTTTGTAGATTCATATGATGGCTCTGTTTGTGGTGTTTCTTCAGTCTTAGTTTCTGATGTACCAATAATTACTCCATTTTCATCAAACTTATATTTTGAAACAGGTTCAGCTTCATATTTTGGAGTTTCTTCTTTTTGTTCTTCTATTCCAGTGATTACTCCATTTTCATCAAATTCATATTTTGGCATGATGTTAGATAAATCTGGTTCTTGAGGTGCTTCATTTTGTTCTGCTGATGTAACAATACCATTTTCATCAAACTCAATATTCTTAAATATTGGCCAAGTTTCTTCTTCTGCTGCTGATTTTGCTGTTTCTTCTTTAATTGAGAATGGATTTGCTACTGGAACTGGTGCTGCAGCAGTAGCTACTTGTGGGGCTTCTCCATTATATTGTTGTTCAAATCTAGTGAATTCATAATCTGAATATCCTCTATATATAACTTTTTTTATTTCATCCTTATTTATTCCTCTACGAATATTACTTAATGTACCATATGGATATTCTATAGTTTCATAATCTTTTTCTTGTAGCAATCCATCACTAAATACTTTTCTTTTATATCCTGTAATCATAACTTTTTTATTTTCTGCTAGTTCACATATTGTACCTATTGGTAAAATTTCTTCCCTCATATTATTCCCTTCTTCCCTATTTTTTTTAGTCCTTTCTATCTCTCTTATATTATTATATAGTAACACACTTTTTGCTGCTAAATCTATTTTCCTATATTTTTCATCTTTTTCTATTAAATTAACATCTATTGGAGCATCATTTGCTTTCTGATACCTTTCACGCAAATTATAACATTTTGTAGTAGTTCATCAACTTCAAGTGATATTAAGAATTTTGATGTTGAATTGTATGGTTTATAATCAACGGCATAATCTTCATCAATATTCTTTGGAAGAGTATATTTTTCTAATTTCTTATTATCTAGTATATATAAATTCATACAATCACCTATTTTATTCTAATCTAATATTAATTATAGCAAAAAAATAGGTTTTTTTTCAATTAAATTAGTAAATATTTTAAATACAAAAAATATAGTATTTTTATCACTATATTTTTATATTTTAAATTATTTATAATGTCTTTTTATAACATTATTTCGCATTTAATGCCTTTAGAAATAAGTTTTTCAAATTTTATTGCATCTTCTTTACTGCCTACAATTGTTCCATAATGTATAGGAATTACATATTTTGGGTTAATTATGTTAGTAAGAGAGGATGCTTCTTTGTAGTCCATTGTATATGTACCACCTATCGGTACAAATAGAACATCACACTTTACTTCTTCACTTTCTGGTATAAGATCAGTATCTCCTGTTATATAATACCTTGTTTCTTTGTTATCTAAGACATATCCTACCCAATTATTTTCTTTTGGATGAAAGCTTTTGTTTGTATTATAAGATGGTATTGTTTGTATATTTATATCAAATACATTTAAAATCTGATTTGGTACTATAGATATAATATTTTTTTCTGAAAAACCTAGTTGTATAGTTTTTTCCATTAAGTCTTCTGTAATAATTATTTTTGTATTATCTTTTTTTATTTGCAAAATATCCTTTTCTGAATAATGGTCATAGTGACTATGAGTTATTAAAATTAAGTCTGCATCTTTATTATTTTTACTTGATATGTTATAAGGGTCTATATATATTATTTTATAATTTAAATGCATTTTAATACTACTATGTCCTAGACATTCAACGTTATTTATCATAAAACACCTCTTTATACTAATATAGCACAAAAAAAGAATCCTTAGATTCTTTTTTATCTGTTTGACCAAGATCCTGGAAGGCTTACATATGTATATGGACTAATCGATCTTCTTTGATATTCTGCCCAAGTACAACCTCCTCCAGATGATTTCCAATCACATGTTGTTATTTCTAAGTGAACATGTGGTCCTGTTGACCAACCTGTTGATCCCATAATTCCTATTGGAGTATTTTCAGTTACCATTTGTCCTTGTTGAACTAAGAAACTTCTGAAGTGAGCATATGTTGAATACAAGATTCTTCCATTAACATTGTGTCTTATTTTTATAACAAGAGCTCCATACATATCATAATATCTAGCACTTACTTGACCTGCTGCAATTGGATAAACAGTAATACTCTTATTTGAAGATGACATATCAACACCTAAGTGTCCTCCATATCCACCATAACCTTGAGTTATATATCCATATTGAATCGGTCTATAAAAACCATTTGTACTTGGTAATGAAGTCCCGCTTGCTGATGATGTTCTACTAGCCCAATATCTAGTTATGCAGGCATCTTTTTCTTCATTTTGTCCACAACCCATATTTTTTAAATCTTGGATTTGTTGTTTAGCTGCCTTTATTTGTTCTTCAACACTAGGCATAGTTTCTCTTATGGATTTAGTATCGGCGTTTATTCTTTCTTTCTGATCTTCTAGTTTAGCTTCTAAGTCAGCAAGTTCTTCATTTTTCTTTTTCAACTGTGCCTTCTTTTCATTATTTTCATTTACTAACTGTTGAAGCTCTTTCATTATTTTATCGTTATATTCAGTTAGTTGTTCAACTATAGACATACGATAAATCATGTCAGTAATAGTTTCAGCACCAAAAGCATATTCAAGGTAAGCATTTTCACCATTGGCTACTTGATAGTATTCCATTACTTTTTTGCTCTCAGCACTCTTTTTAGCTATTTGTTTGTTGGATTCGTCTATTTCTTCTTGCAGCTTTTGTGTCTCTTTCTGAATTTCTATAATTTGTCCTTCAATCTTAATGATTTTATTTTTTATTTCTGCTACTTCTGCATCATTTTTGGCTATTTTATTTTTTTTATCTTGTAATTCTTGAGTGTATTTAGCAACCTCATCTTCAAACTGCTTTATTGTTTTTGCACTTACAATTCTTGGAAAGATAGTTACTAAACATATTGCAATTACAGCTATATATCTTCTTTTCATCATACTTTTAAATACTTTCTGACAGCACTTGCACTACCAATCATACCAACTATAATTCCTATAACTAAAACTACTAATGATGATGTATATATAAATGGTAGTGGTTTGATTAATTTTATTAAATGTGAGAACACATAGCCATCTAATTTTTGATATAATGACGGATAGCCAAAAATAATTAAGCAGATAGGAAGTATTGAACCAATCATTCCTAAAATCATTCCTTCAATAATGAATGGAGTTTTAACAGTAAAATTACTTGCTCCTACTAAACGCATAATACCAATTTCTCTTTTTCTAGAGAAAATAGTTAATTTTATAGTATTAACAATTAAAAATACAGTTACTAATATAAGAGCAATAACAGCAATATAAGTTATTTTTTTAATTGTATTGAATGCAGATACCATTTGATCTACCATTCCTTCACCATATCTTACTACAGCAACTTTATCAATTTTCTTAATTTTTTCTGCTGCATCACTAATTTTTTCTGCATCTTTTACTTTTACTTGAAAAGTATCTTTTAATGGATTATCTTCTTCATCCCAATCTTGCATTATAGTTCTAAAGATATCAGATTCTTTTGACATATCTTCTTTTATTTCTGTTTTTGTTTTATAAACTATTTCTTTTGCATTTATATTATCTAAGCTTTCAATTTCTTCTCTTATATCTTCTATTTCTTCTTTTGTTGCATCATTTTCAATAAAAACTACTATCGTCAAATCTTTTTCTATTTCTGAAGTAAAGTTTTCTACATTAAAAGAGATTACTATTGATACAGCTACAATTATTAATGTAATAGCAATACATGATACTGAAGCTAAAGACAAACTGAAATTACGAAATACACTTTTGAAAGCATCTCTGATACTTCTTCCTAACATTCTAAGCACTTTCATTATCATACGTTCCTTTCTCTTTATTATTTACAAGTCTTCCTTCTTTTAA
>AUXO016037576.1_pt1 | contig 17680 bp, 14 predicted proteins | sample 768731 | NCBI WGS metagenome assembly AUXO01 (sample SAMN02715735, study PRJNA202380) | gut metagenome | biome: sheep rumen | host: Ovis aries | place: New Zealand: Palmerston North
ATTCCGATGAAGCGCTCCAGGGAACCGAACAGGGCGCGGTGAATGACAACGGGGACTCTTTCAGAACCGTCGTTGGCTGTATAGGTCAGCTCAAAATTGCGGGGCAGCTGGAAGTCAAGCTGCACTGTTCCGCACTGCCACTCGCGGCCGAGCGCGTCCTTGATCTGCAGATCGATCTTGGGGCCGTAGAAAGCTCCGTCGCCCTCGTTGATCTCATAGTTGCCCTCGCCGTACATGCCGTCCAGGATCTTCTTGAGGGATGCCTCCGCCTGATTCCAGAGCTCGATATCTCCCATGAAGTCATCGGGACGAGTGGAGAGCTCAGCGCGGTAGGACAGGCCGAAGGTCTGGTAGATCTCGTCGGCGATCGCCAGAACGTCCTTGATCTCATCTTCGATCTGGCTCTCCATCACGAAGGTGTGGTCATCATCCTGACGGAACATCTGCACGCGGAAGAGGCCGTTCAGCTGACCGGTCTTCTCTTTTCTGTGAACGACATCGGTCTCGGAATAGCGGATGGGCAGATCGCGGTAGGAATGCACTTTGCGCTTATAGGCCATCATGGCGTTAGGACAGTTCATGGGCTTCGCGGCCATTGTGTCGTCAGCCTCGATCGTGCCGTCCTTGCCGGGGATGATAAACATGTTGTTCACATAATGTGCCCAATGGCCGCTGATCAGCCAGAGCTTCTTGTTATTGATGATCGGGGCGGAGATTTCCTGGTATCCGTGCAGATCGTGAATACCGCGCCAATAGTCAAGCAGAGTATTGAAGACTCTCCAGCCGCGGGGGAGCCAGTAAGGCATGCCCTGAGCGGTCTCATCGAACATGAAGAGGTCGAGCTGGGGACCCAGCTTCTTGTGATCGCGCTCCATGGCCTCTTTGATCAGGGCCTTGTGAGCTTTAAGAGCCTGCTTGTCCGGGAAAGCATAAGCGTAAATTCTCTGCAGAGAATCGCGGTGCTCATCCCCGCGCCAGTAAGCGCCGGAGACGCTTCTGATCTCGAATGCCGCGCCCATCAGTTCCTGGGAGTTGGACACATGAGGCCCCCGGCAGAGATCCACGAAGTCATCACCTGTGTAATACACCGTGATCTTCTCGTCCTCGGGGAGATCCTGAATCAGCTCGGTCTTGAATTTCTGTCCCTCAAACAGGTTCAGGGCTTCCTCCCTGGACAGTTCCTTCCCCGTCCAGTCCTCACGTCTCTTAAGGATTTCGCGCATCTTGTTTTCGATCATCTTGAAATCATCTTTGTTGACCTGCCTGGGCAGCACGAAATCATAATAGAAACCATCCGCGATCTGCGGTCCGATCGCGTACTGGACATTTTCTTTCCCGAAGATTTCAAAGACTGCTTTCGCCAGGATATGGGCCAATGAATGACGATACATTTCCAGATACTGTTCGCTTGCCATTTTTCTACCTCTTTCCGCCGGAATATGTTGTTGTGGTCACTGTGCACAGATTCAAGACTCGCTCGCGAGTAATGCGCGATGAAGAATAAAAAAAACCCCGCACAGCACATGATATTGCTTTGCGAGGGACGTTCTTGCAAACGCGGTTCCACCCTGCTTGCTGTCTCAATCACCGGAATCATTCTCCTGCCTTCTTCATATCCCTGAACCGATCCTCAGATGCAGATTGCTGATCATGACGGTTCGCCATCAGACGTCCCGCGCCAATGCCGCCTTCAGGGCAGCGCAAGAGAAGACAAATACAATTCCGGCCTTTGACAGCCACTCTTTCAATGATGATAACGGAATCACCGGGCTTGATTGGAGCCTCTCCGAGGTGGTTTTCAGGCAGTTTCCGACGGGGCGCTTCCAGAACTGCTGCACAGCTGCCGCACTTTCAAAACAGGGCTGAAGGCCCGGTCCTCATGACACGGCAGTACAGGCGGCCCCCCTCTCTGGGACATCCACTGTCCTACTTTCCTCATCACAGATTTATCGCGCAGGCACACAGGACTGCGCTGTTTTTATACAATAAACAGAGATATTGTATACCAGAGCCTCAAAAATGTAAACATCCTTTTTTCTGTTTGACACAAAGTACCCTTATATCATATATTATCTTCTAATATATCGTTCATTGTTTCTAGCCGCACTCCATTTTTCGCCTTAGTCTGCCCCGTCTCTTCACTCTCTGTGATTCTGAACCGCATTTCCGGCAAAAAGCTTCAACATGTGAAAAGACCCCGCAAAGACCTTCCGGGTCTATTTCGCGAAACCTCTCTGGTTTGCCAAAACTGTCAGTTCTTCCAATATACTAAAAGTACAAATTGCAGGAGGTCTACCAATGATTAATTTAAATGAAAGCATCGGAAAAAGAATGGCGAAACTCAGGCATGAAAAAGGATTGTCACAGGAAGCCCTGGCAAAAAAAATCAACTGTTCCCCCAAGCACATCAGTCATGTCGAGCGCGGCGTGGCATCAATGTCCCTCGATCTCATGATCGAGGCATGTGACGTACTGGAATGTTCACTGGACTATCTGGTCAAGGGAGAATCCACAAATCCGGCGGCCTTTCTCCCGCCGCGGATCCTCGAAATACTGGAAAGCAGTGATGACCGGATGGCAAGAGAAAAAAGACTTTTGCTTGCTTACCTGAATATGTACTCAAAGCTCAGAAATGAATCGGGAGCGGATTCCATCGATCCCGGCCAATCCGATCTCTGATAGTCCCGGGAATGAATCTGCCATTCTTATCCTCGGGCGCGGCAGCAGCAAAAGGATCCGGCATTTGCGGTCCCATGCAGCTTCATACACAGCAGAGGGATCCGGCATTTGCGGTCCCATGCAGCTTCATACACAGCAGAGGGATCCGGCATTTGCGGTCCCATGCAGCTTCATACACAGCAAATAACCGGGCGGTACCTGATCAGTCTGATCTAGGCACCGCCCGGTCTTTTGTTATGTGTATGGGAATGATTTCGAAATCATTACGAAGCAGACCGGCGGATCTCTATGAGATCACTTCGCAGCTGCACGGATCTCTTTGGGCTTACTTCGCAGCCGCACGGATTTCTTTGAAATCACTTGGCAGCTGCACGGATCTCTTTGAGTTTCTCTCCGCACAAGGCTTCGACCAGTGCGGGAGACACGTCCTTTTCAATCTGATCATAGACGGGGAGCGACTTCTGCCGGGTCACTGACATATTTTCCTGATCCAGTTTGATGATCTGGGTTCCGCTCTCCACGATGGTTTCGACCCTCGAAGCAATACGTTCATCAGAGGCTTTTCTGGCTTCCTCCTTGGCTGTCTGGGCAGCCTGGTGGATGATCTGCCTCTGGTTCTCCGTCAGTCCATCCATGAACTCGCTGCTGACGATGAGTGAGATCAGGTGAGGCAGGTGGTTTGTCTCGATGACATAGTCCTGCTGCTCATAAAGCCTGTTGGAGACAATGACCTCATAGGGATTCTCCTGGGCGTCGATCGTGCCCTGCTGAAGGCCGATGTAAACCTCGGAGAAGGTCATGGGTGTGGGGTTGGCTCCCAGGGCCTTCCAGAAACGCAGATGATAGGGATTCTCCATTGTGCGGATCTTCTGTCCCTTGAAATCCTCTACCGTGTAAACGGCTTTGTTTGTCGTCATGACGCGGAATCCCTGGTCCGCGTATCCCAGCAGTTCATAGCCGCCTTTTTTGTAGACCTCCTGGATCTGCTTCATGAAGTCTTCATTGTCTATGTGTACCCTGACGTCCTCTATGTTGTCGAAAAGGCAGGGCATATCAAAGACAGCGATGTCGGGCAGGAAGGTGACCTGGGGAGCGGTGTTCTGCACGACAAAAGGAATGTCTCCGTCCTTGCAGGACTCCAGAAGTTCTCTGTCTCCGCCCAGGATACTGTTGGGATAGACCTGGATCCTCATTTTTCCGTCAGACAGACGCTCCACTTCCTCCGCGAACCGCTCCGCGTAGATCTGTGTGACCGTATCCTCGGGGCTCGAAGTTCCCAGAGGCCAGGCATAAGTCATGGTATCCCCGTCTCCCACAGTCTTCTTTCCGCACCCGGAAAGCACGAGAAGAATTGCTGCAAGCATCATTATCACAGCTGAAGCGCCGCGGATTTTTTTCGTTATTTTCATTTTTACTCTCCTCTCACGCGCTTTCATCCCAGCAGGCACATGCTGATCGCGGGTATATAGGTGATCAGCAGCAGAGCCGCAAGGAACATGATGATCATCGGCATCGCCTTTTTGGCAATCTCCATGACAGGAACCTCTGTCAGGGAACTAGCCACAAAGAGGTTTACGCCGATCGGAGGCGTCACGAAACCGATTGCCAGGTTGACTACCATCACGACGCCGAAGTGAATGGGGTTCACGCCCACTGCATTGACGATCGGAAGCAGAATCGGCGAAAGGATGAGGATGGCAGGCGTCGTATCCATGACCATGCCGACGACCAGCAGGAAGACATTGATCACGAGAAGAAGGATGATCTTGTTGGTGAAGTTGGCAAGGATAAAGGCACTGACCATCTGGGGTACCTGCATCAGAGTCAGAACACGTGAAAACGCTGTGGAGGCAGCCAGGATGAACATGATCGGCGCATAGGTTCTCATCGCTTCTGTCAGAATCCCCCAGAGATCGCTCACCTTCAGTGTCCTATAGATAAACATACTGATGAACAGCGAGTAAAACACGGAGATGACAGCAGCTTCTGTCGGAGAAGCGACTCCGGTATAAATGCATCCGAGGACGATTACCGGACTCAGGATGGCAAAAAAGCTCTCTGCAAAGACTTTCAGGAATCCCTTGTCATGGAGCACCTTGATCTGGCTGTCGATTTTCTCCCTGTCCTCACCCTTCACTTTGCAATAGACGAAAGCGTAGACCATCAGCAGAACGCCGATCAGGATGCCGGGAACAATGCCGGCGAGGAAGAGGTCACTGACCGAGGCTCCTGAGGCCATGGCAAACATGATAAAAGGAATGCTGGGCGGAATGATGACACCCAGGCCTCCCGCCACGGCGACGATCGCCGTCGAGAATACCTTGTCATATCCCATATCGATCAGGAGCGGAATCGTCATACTACCGACCGCTGCCACAGTGGCGGGTGCGGAGCCCGAAATCGCGCCGTAGAAAAGGCAGGTGATGATGACGGCACAGGGAATACCGGCCGTGCGTTTGCCAAGGAAGTAGGAAAAAACATCAAAGAGACGTTTTGAAATTTGTCCGCGGGCCATGAGAATGCCTGCGAGAACAAACATAGGAACCGCCAGAAGCGGAAAACTGTCGATACCGCCCACCATGGAACGGATGACATAGCTGGCACTGGCTGTAAAAGAAGGATCAAAGACCCCGGGAAGGACCGCGACGATTCCCAGTGTAATGGATACAGGGATCGCGATCAGAAGGCTAAGCGCAAACAAAATAAAAACAACAACAGGTGACATGGATTATTCTCCCTTCTGTCTGAAATACTTTCCGGATAACAATATCTGCCGCAGCCTTATTTTCTGCAGCCGGAATTCACGGATTCAGAATCGATCCGGGAGGGCTACTGCTTCTTTTCTTCGCCTTGAAGAAAACTGCGCCACTCCAGAATCCAGCGCTGCGCGATACGGAAAGCGCACAGGGCAAAGCAGATCAAGGGAGCCGACTGGATATAATACATGGGAATCCCGCACGCGGGACTGACCTGTCCGCTCTCGATCGTTGTCATCAGGTAACGCCAGGCATAAGGAACCAGATAGACAAAAAAGATGAATTGGATCGCCAGATTGACGATATTGAAAAGCGCTCTGCCGCGCATTGAAAACATCTTTACGAACTGGTCGATTTTGATCGAAATGCACTTTCTGGTGCAGAGGCTGACACTGATGAAAGCAGACCAGATAAACAGGTAACGCGTCACTTCCTCAGACCAGGATAATGACATGCCGAACGCGTAGCGGGAAAGTACCTGGACACCCATGATCACCGCCATCAGGATCAGCATGATCGTCATGACGACTTCTTCCAGGTATTCATCGAGAAAATGCAGTATTTTTTTCACTTTTTTCTATCCCCCTTTCCTGCCCGCTTCATGACGGGCAGATTTAATATGCAAAATGCGGTCTTGCAGAAACAAAGCCGCATAACACTCGTGGAATGTCATGCGGCATATTATCTTGCAGGAGATCCTTAAAAAATCTCTCTCTATCAGAGACTGTTGTGAATCAGGTTCAGGACAGTATCCAGGTCGGCCGCATTCATCTGTCCGGGAGCGGAGGCTTTTCCGACTGCACCGAATGTGCAGGAGCTTCCGAAGACCTCGCCGCAAAGGCGGCTGATCAGGCCTGTACCCGCCATTGACATCGTAATAATGGGGCGGTCTGCATAATCTGTTGCCATCTCTTCTGTTGCGGAGAGAAGGACCAGAACGTCTTTCTTGTTCCTGGGCATAACCGCGATCTTAGGGATATCCGCTCCGAGTTCCTGCATCTTGCGCAGTCTTCCGACGATATCATCCTTTTCAGGTGTCTTGCCAAAATCATGATTGGAAGCGACGACCTTCACGCCAGCTGCATGTGCGCCCGCGATGATCTCCTTGACGATCTCATCGCCGGTGAAAGCCTCGACGTCGATCATATCGACAAGTCCTGTCTGCGCGGCGGAAATATTCAGCTTTGCGTAGTCTGCAGCCTCAATTGCTTTCTCACCGCCCTCTTTGGAGGTGCGGAAAGTAAACAGAATCGGAGTGCTGCCCAGGGCAGCGCGGAGGTCTTTCATTACATCCTCAACCTTCGCGAAATCAAAAACGTCCTCGAACCAGTCGACACGCCACTCTACGATATCCAGACGGACTTCCTGGAAAGAAGCGGCAGCTGCAAGGATCTCTTCTTTGGTCACGCCGACGATGGGAACGATGATTTTCGGAATACCCTCTCCGATCTTAACACCGCGGACTTCGATTACATTAGCCATATGAATCTCCCTTCTTTATCAATCCATACAATTCCTTATTCGCCGTAGCGGATTCCCAGGACTTCCTTCATGTGTTCAATAGGCATGTCATGTCCGGTCCACATCTTGAACGCAGCAGCTCCCTGGAACAGCATCATTCCAAAGCCGTTCATGTTCTTGCAGCCGACTTCCTTCGCGATGCGGAGGAACTCAGTCTCTGCAGGGGCGTAAACGGTATCTGTCACGATCAGGTCGGGACGGAGGTAGGAAGGATCGGGAAGCCATGTCTGGCCTTCCAGAGGCTTCATGCCCACGCCGGTGGCATTTGCGAGAAGATAGCTGGAAGCAATCTCTTCGCGGAGAGCATCCTTGTCGGCAAGATCGAACAGTTTCGCCTTGCAGTTTGTCTTCTCGTTGATCTTGCGCACGGTATTTTCACCGGCCTCATAGAACTTATCTTTGATATTAAAAATGGAAATCTCCTTGACTCCGTCAAGAGCAGCCTGAATCTCAATCGCGGTCGCTGCGCCGCCTGCGCCGACAACAGTGATCTTCTTTCCGATCACGTCGATGTCATAGTCGCGGAGCGAAGCCATGTAGCCGATACCGTCCGTGATGTGGCCCTCCAGAACACCGTTCTTGTTGACGATGGTATTGACAGCGCCGACCAGTTCTGCCGCCGGGGACAGCTTGTCCAGGTATTTGCCGACAACAGTCTTGTTGGGCATGGAAACGTTTGATCCCACCATCTTCAGAGCGCGCAGCCCCTTGACGGCATCCTCCAGCGTGCTGTTGTCGACTTCAAATGCAAGATATGCATAATCCAGTCCGAGATAAGCAAACGCTTCATTGTGCATTGCGGGAGAACTGGAGTGTCTGATCGGATATGCCATCAGACCTATTAGTTCTGTATGTCCTGTAAGTCTCTCTGCCATTTTTCCTCCATTCCGGGACATGAAAAAAAATCGATTCCCGCTCTCAACGATCACCCGGGACCGCATCATGCCGTCATCTTACCCTTTTTCTTTTCGCATCCTCTGTTGTACGTCCCCAAACTTCAAAGAAAGCGCCTGCCCGCGCCTTCAGTCACTATACACCTGCCGCCACAGACCGTCACAGGCAATCGTGCCTCCGGACCATCCTGTAAAAGCAGCCACACATTGTTAATGGATTAACAATTATAATCCCAAATTTTGCGTTAACACATTAACAACTACTTAATTATAGAATTTGTAAGAAGCCATTTCCAATACCATTATTATATTAATCGCATACTTTGAATGTATTAAACCTCAGGTGTATAATAAACTATGTCGATTCCCGCTCTCAACGATCACCCGGGACCGCATCATGCCGTCATCTTACCCTTTTTCTTTTCGCATCCTCTGTTGTACGTCCCCAAACTTCAAAGAAAGCGCCTGCCCGCGCCTTCAGTCACTATACACCTGCCGCCACAGACCGTCACAGGCAATCGTGCCTCCGGACCATCCTGTAAAAGCAGCCACACATTGTTAATGGATTAACAATTATAATCCCAAATTTTGTGCTAACACATTAACAACTACTTAATTATAGAATTTGTAAGAAGCCATTTCCAATACCATTATTATATTAATCGCATACTTTGAATGTATTAAACCTCAGGTGTATAATAAACTATGCATAGACACACATTCCTGACTATCTATACCGACCAATCATTCCCTCTGGTTATTATTCTGTCATAAGGAAACTGGGGCCAATGGAGGTAGCGTTTTATGACCCTTAACCAGCTTCAATACTTTTATCAGGCCGCGAAAACACAGCATTTCAATCATGCTGCGGAGAACCTGAGAATTTCCCAGCCCTCCCTCTCGAGGGCTATTTTCGCGCTCGAAAATGAACTGGGCGTAATGCTTTTCGAGCGCGTCGGCAGAAATGTAATCCTGACTAAGGCCGGCCAGATCTTTCTGGAACACACCGAAAAAATCCTGGATGATATCGCGGCAACGGAGCGCGAGATGCACCAGATTGCCTTCAGCGGAGGCGAAATCGCCGTCGCTTATGTATCCCCTCTCTCCACCAGTTTTATACCCAGTGTTGTCAAATCCTTCATGAAGGTGGATGAGAACAAAGACGTCGTTTTCCATTTCTTTCAGGGAATCACATCCCAGAATATCTCCGGGCTCAAGCGCGGCAAATATGACATCATTTTCGGCACCAGGGATACAAGCGAAATGTCTATACGCTTCGTTCCGATTATCAGGCAGGAAATGGTTGTCATAATGCCCCAGAATCACCCCCTGTCCAGACTTTCTTCAGTCAGCGCAGACATGTTCAATCAATATCCTGTGCTCACGTACGATCATACCTCCGGACTGGGAAAAGACACCCAGAATTTTTTCCGGCGCTATAATCTGCGCCCATCCATCATCTGCGAATCCCCCGATGAAAACGGGATAGCTTCCCTGGTCAAGGAAGGGTTCGGCATCGCCCTCGTTGCGGACGTGGACTATATCCACCGGCCCGGTATATGCATTCGCCCGCTGGATCCCGCCCAGCAGTTCCATCACACTGTCTATATGGGATACCTTGCGGGAAAATACCAGCTGCCCTCAGTCTCACGCTTTATCAAATTCATTCAGGATAACCACGCCCAGCCTGACCGTTCCCATTCCAGGTAATGCTCTTTCTATTTTCAGAGACCTGATCCGTCTATGATTCAGGAAACTGATTTACCCATGTTACGGATTACACGCAGGACAGTTTCTGACCTGAAGCCAGGTGCATCTCCTTACCAATACGTCCAATCTATCGCATTGGTTATTCAGCAGTATTAGGCCAAAAGCACCCTTCCATATTATAATAGTCACAGTTTCACGCACTGGAAACTGCCTTTTCCAGGCGCCTGTCACCATTCAGCCATATGCATGCCCGTTTGCTGTTTTCTGCGGCAGAAAATGCATGCTGGTTATTGTGCTGATCAGGAATGTCATATTAATGGCTTCTCATAAGCAGGCACTCAGAATCGTTCCTTCTCAAGTGCATTACCATGCTTCCATAATAAGAAGAGTCGAATCTTTTCATCAGATGATCCGGCTGTTCATTGATGGGCAGCAAAGGCGGAACCGCATCCGGTTCCGCCTTTGTTGTTTTCATATGGGCTGCCCGTAAGGACAGCATCTGCCATGCGGCGCGGCCCGGATTCCCGGAACCTGTTCACGATTTTTACTTAACCGGTCAGGCTTTTTTGCGGATAAAGGAATCCCCTGGTTCATACTTGTAGACCGCGTCCGTCAGAATTTCCTCCTCCGCAACCTGAGTGTGATTAATTTCAGTCACGATTTCCAGAAGTTCTTCCGGTTCTTCTCCATGGTCCGGCAGCAGGATCACCTCGTGCACCGAGCTTGGCAGGACGAAATAGGAGCCCCCCAACTGTTTCGAGACCTGCTCCAGGACTCCGGGATAAAGGAGCACTGCAGCGCCATAAAGCGCGGACTCATTGGTGAGAAGATAAAGATCCCCCTCCCCGGAGGCGGAAGGACTGAACATTTCCAGAACATCAGCCAGTGAGCGGAAAACAGGGGGAAGCAGAACCGAGCAGTTCTGCAGAGCCTGGCTGCGGAGCTCCCCGGTTGTCTTTTCCCAGCGTTCCATGTCCGTATTGCGGATCATGATTATTCCATTCCCGAAAGCAGGGTCTTCAAGCAGATAGAAAAAGACCGCGGACATATCTTCATAATCAATATGCGGAATTTCACGCAGCAGCTCGAGATTCCTCTGTGTGCCGATCAGCTTGATCCCGAGTCTTCCGCGCACAGTTTCGTAATCTCTGAAAAAATCCGGAGGAAAACTGACGTCCGGGGTCTTCTTTTTGCAGTAGCTCAGGATGTTTTCGGCGGACTCCGAAACAGCTTCCCCGTGCAGGTAATGGTCATAATAGGCGTCCAGATAAACCGTGGGAGCCACCTGCGCGTCATGGAAACGCACTGTGCAGGCGTTTTTATACACTCCGTTGTTTTTTCTGATCTCGCGGTATGTGATGTCGACATCATCACCCTTGCGCCGCTCCAGTTCAGCGCGCAGCATTTCAAAGTACTCTTTTTTCCAGACGTGCTGCGTCTGCGCAGTCTTCCGGCTCTTTGCGGAGACTGTATTTGACTTCTTGTCTTTGCTCATTTATTCGCTCTCCCAAAAATAACTATGATCAGTGAAAACAGGGCGGGGCGGCCCCGCCGCCCTCTGTCCCCGACCGGTCCGTGTCCGCTGCAAGGCGGAAAACATATAACACAGGCCGTGTTATAAAAAATGTTTAAAAAAATGTAAAAAAAAGACAGTGAGCCTTGCCTCTCACTGTCTTCTCGATCATGTAGTTATTTTCAGAAAAAGCCTGCCCTTATGCTCTGGACAGATACTCGCCGGATCTGGTATCGATCCTGATCACATCGCCGATATTGCAGAAAAGCGGGACGCTGACCTGCGCGCCGGTCTCGACAATCGCGGGCTTTGTAGCGCCTGTGGCAGTGTTTCCCTTGAATCCGGGCTCGGTATCTGTGATTTCGAGCTCGACAAACATCGGGGGCTCAATCGCGAAGGGATTGTTGTTGTAGGAATTGACCTTGACCATGTCATTTTCCTTGACGAACTTCATGTTGTCACCGACAATGTCCTTGCCAAGAGAAATCTGATCGAATGTCTCTGTATCCATGAAAGCGTAGAGGTCGCCATCCTGATACAGGTACTGATACTCTTTGCGGTCGATCCTGGCCTGAGGGAATTTCTCTGTCGGTCTGAAAGTTGTCTCTGTAACGCCGCCATTAATAATATCTTTCAGCTTTGTTCTGACAAAGGCTGCACCTTTACCGGGTTTGACATGCTGAAATTCAACAATCTCGAGAACGCTGCCGTCTTTCTCAATTGTAATGCCATTCCTGAAATCACTAGCAGAAATCATATAAAGTACCTCCTGAAATAATCGCGTCAATACGCTTTTTATTCTATAACAGCATTAGATTTTTTTCAACATTTTTCGCATCCGGTAAATACAGGTAAATGCAGTTACTGTACACGCCCCCTCGAGGGGCGTGACAGTAACTTGCGTTCAGCGTTTTCTATACACCGGGCCGCCGTCAGATTCTGTCTGCGGTACCTGCCCGCAGATCCTGTCTCGGATCCTGTATACAGCATCGGGCCGCCTTGACATACCCTCTGTTTAATGCTATTTTTACTCACGTCACGGAACGTCCCAGTCGTCAAGTGTTTGAGCAGGGTTCGTTTCAGGCAGTTCTTTATAGAAGAATTCCGGGGAATGATGGCAGACACGCCCAGAATCAGCGATTCTGATTTTTATTACTTTCTATTTTGGCAGACAGTACCGTGCGGGTCACACTCCACACGGTATTTTTTGTTATTCATTTCCGGATGTGCAGGCCCCGCACGGGTTTCGCGGGATGGATGCCTCCGGCAGGAAAGGAATTTTTTTCATACGTTATGAGCAGATCTTTGGAAGATGCCAGAGATGAGATCCGGGAAACGGACCGGATGATGGCAGAACTTTTTCAGAAGAGGATGAAGGCCGTCCGTGATATTGCCGCCTACAAGAAAGAGCACGGGCTTCCGGTTTTCGATGAGCAGCAGGAAAAGAGAGTTCTCGAGCACAACATATCCTTCATCACGGACGATACACTCAGGCAGTACTACCTGTCCTTCATGAAGGCCGCGATGGCAGTCTCCAGGCAGTATCAGGAACACCTCATCAAGGGGGATGACTCCGGGAAGCCGGAGACCGGGCAGCTGCCAGAAACATGAGGGCGGAGGGACTGAGATTATGAAAAACACTTTCGGAAACAGTGTTTCCGTCACCCTTTTCGGAGAGAGCCACGGCGCGGAGATCGGCGCTGTACTGGATGGCCTGGCCCCCGGAATCCCTGTGGACGAGGACTATATTGCCGGAAAGCTCCTTCTGCGCCGCCCTGCCGGAAAAATATCCACGGCTCGTGTGGAACCGGATCCCTTCCGCATAGTAAGCGGTGTGTTCAAGGGCCGCACAACGGGAACTCCCATCTGTATTCTGATCCCGAATGAGAATACCGACAGCCGCGACTATTCCGCATCCCGCTTTCTCGCCCGGCCCGGACACGCTGATTATACTGCTTTCCGCAAATATCACGGGTATGAAGACTACAGAGGAGGCGGCCATTTCAGCGGGCGGCTGACGGCTGCCCTTGTGGCGGCGGGCGCGATCGCTCAGTCCGCCCTGGAAAAAAAGGAGATCCTGATCGGGACCCATATCGCCAAATGTGCCGGAATATCTGACCGGCAGTTCGGGAATCTCAAGGACGATATTCAGACCCTGGCCGGGCTGCGCTTTGCCGTCCTCGACAAAGAGGCTGCGGCCAGGATGCGCCTGGCCATGGAAGAGGCTGCCGCGGAAGGAGACAGTGTCGGAGGCATCCTGGAGACGGCCGTGACCGGATTCCCGCCGGGAGTCGGTGAACCCTGGTTTGATTCCCTGGAAAGCGTACTCGCCCACGCCCTGTTCAGCATTCCCGCTGTCAAAGGGGTCGAATTCGGAGGAGGATTCAGTCTTGCGGACCAGAGAGGCAGCCGGGCCAACGACTGCTTCGCAATGCAAAACGGCACTGTTGCCACCACAACCAATAACAATGGCGGGATCAACGGAGGCATCAGCAACGGAATGCCGCTTCTCTTCAGATGCGCGGTAAAACCGACTCCTTCCATATATAAAGAGCAGGAAACCGTTGATTTTCTGAGGAGCACTGATCAGAAGCTGGTGATCAGCGGAAGGCATGATCCGGCCATCGTTCACAGGGCAAGAGCCGTCGCGGACAGTGTCACAGCACTCGTGCTCTGCGATCTGCTGGCACTGAGGTTCGGCACGGACTGGATTGCGGATTTCCCGGCCCCGTGACCAGGCGAAAGCGAATCCGGCATGGATTACATCGCGGATTTCCCGGCCCTGTGACCGGACGAAAACAGGATCCTCAGCATGGTCTCCATGCTGTATCGGAGGTATGAAATGGAATACGGGTTAATAGGAGAAGGTCTTTCTCACGGCTTCCCTGAAATGATCTATCAAAAAACAGGTCTGGTTTCCTATGAAGTTCAGGACCTGAGTCCCGAACAGGCGGACGCCTTCATACGGGCCCGCGATTTCAGGGGAATCAATTTGACAGGTCCCTGCACGAGGACAGTCCTCCCCCTGCTCGACGAGATCAGCGGACAGGCCCGCAGGCTCGGTGCGGTCGACACCATCGTCAATAAAGAGGGAAAGCTCACCGGCTATAACACTGAGTATTTCGGCCTGAAAAGCCTGATCTTAAAAACCGGTCTTGATCTGAAGGACAGAAAAGTGCTGATCCTGGGTACCGGGGAAACCGGGAGGACAGCCCATGCCGTCGTCACCGATCTGGACTGCGCACAAATCTACAAAGCCGGCCGTTCAGGAAAAGAAGGTGCGGTCACCTGTGAGGAAATCTATGAAAAATGCCCGGATGCTGAAATTGTGATCAATACCACCGCCAGCGGCATGTACCCCCGGCTCGATGACTGCCCCCTGGACCTGGACCGTCTTCCTTGTGTCCGCGGAGTGATCGACGTCATCTGCAATCCCCTGCGCACCGCACTGGTGCTGGAGGCACAGAAAAGAGGGATCCCCGCGGCGGGAGGGCTCTACATGCTGACCGCCCGGGTTGTCCGGTCTGCGGAACTCTTTACGGACTCCGGAATCATCCCCGGATCGATCGACCGGATCTACAATGAAGTACTGAACTCCCGGCGCAATATCGTCCTCACGGGCATGTCCCTGGCAGGCAAGACGACGGTCGGCACTCTCCTCTCGAAGACACTCGGCAGGGAGCTGGCCGACACGGACGATATGATCGTTGAAACAGAACAGCGCCCGATCACAGATATTTTCGCGGCCGACGGCGAGGGTTATTTCCGTGACGTGGAAACCGAAATGACCCGCCGGCTCTCACCAAAAACCGGTATAATCATCGCAACAGGCGGCGGTGTAATCCTCAGGCAGCAGAACGTTGACGCGCTGAAAAAGAACGGCGTCATCATCTTCCTGGACCGCCCTCTGGAACAAATCCTGCCGGCAGATGACAGGCCTCTGGCAAACACCAGGGACAAGGTTGTAGCCCTGCATAAGAAGCGCTACCCGACTTACTGCTCGACCTGTGACTACCGCGTGCCCAACGGCATATCCCCGGAGGACGTGATGGCCAGAATCTTCAAAGTTCTTAATTTTACCTGTGTTTAAGCAGGTCCCTGGATTTACCTGTGTTTTAACGGATCCCTGGATTTACCTGTGTTTTAACGGATCCCTGGATTTACCTGTGTTTAAGCAGCAGAAAAAATGTCCGCAAATGCCGGACTCACCGGGCATTTGCGGACATTTTTTGTACATTCGCGGACATTTTTATAACAGGTACCGGCCGGAATATGGCAGGAGCCGGTTTATTTTACGGTGCGCAAGACCCGCGAGCGAGTCCTGAATTTTTCTTTCCTTATTTGATGCCGCTGATCTTGTCCTGCTCCAGGAGCTTTCCGAGCTCCTCGACAAAAGTGCTGACATCCTTGAACTCTCTGTATACAGAGGCAAACCGCACATAGGCGACGGGATCCAGACTGTGGACTCTCTTGATCACAAGCTCTCCGATTTCCGAACTGGAAATCTCCTTTTCCTCGCGGTCGTATATCTCCTTTTCAATCTCGTCTACGACGCGTTTGATCTGGTTGATGCTGACCGGGCGCTTGTGGCAGGCCCTGAGGATTCCTCCCTCTATTTTGGAGCGGTCATAGGGCTCGCGATTGTTATCTTTTTTGATCACAATCATGGGAATCATCTCAATCTTCTCATAGGTCGTGAACCTGCGCTTGCAGGCATCGCAGACCCTGCGCCTGCGGATGGAGTTGCTCTCCTCCACCGGTCTCGAATCCGACACTCTCGTATCATCACTTCCGCAATAAGGACACTTCATACTCACCTCCCGTGCGGGAGCACCCGGGTGCTCTCACAACTCCTTCACTTCACTTTCGCACTTTTTCTCTGTATATTTCTGCTCTGCGGGCAGTATACGCCAGATAGCGGATCGCCTCCACAGGATACTTTCCCACTGCGGACTCACCGGTGATCATAACACCTGAGGCACCGTCCAATACCGTGTTGAAAATGTCATTGACCTCAGCTCTGGTGGGCACAGCACAGTCTGTCATGCTCGTGAGCATTTGGGTCGCTACCATAAAATATTTATAATATCTGCGGCAGGCGGCGGAAATAAATTTCTGTGCCTCGGGCAGTTCCCAGAGCTGCATGTCGTTTCCCAGATCTCCCCTGGCGATACAGATTCCATCACAGTGAGGCAGCAGACTGCCAATCTTTGCCATCCCCGCACTGTTTTCAATCTTTGCAACCACCCGCAAGTGGGCTCCTCCGTTCTCCCTGAGGATTTTGTGCACTGTCGTGAGATCTTCTTTGTTTCGGACAAAGGGCTGCATGATGCCTGTCACGTTGAAAGAAGCCGCGTCACGGATATTTTCAATGTCCGCATGTGTCATCGTCGGCATCCAGATGTCCAGGCCGGGCACTTTGACGCTCTTGCGTCCGGTGAGGATTCCCCCTCTGACAACCTCCGCCGCCGCGTGATCACCCCTTCCCTCTGTGATCCTCAGGCTGATCCTGCCGTCGTCAAGGAGCACTTCCATTCCCTTTTCCAATGGAGAACAGACAACCTCCGGTACCGGAATAACCGGCGTCCCCTCTTCGACATATTTCTGACGGTCCCTTTCTTCTGTTTTTTCACAGACCAGCACTGCCTTTTGCTTCTCGTGCAGCTCCAGAGCCTCTTTCATGCGGCTGATCCGCAGCTCCGGGCCCTGCATATCGATCAGAAAGATGGGTTTCACCCCGGCAGCGCGGGCGGCGGCATGCAGCCTTTCAACCTGTTCAGCGCTTTCGCGCAGGGTGATGTGGGAGAGATTGAGCCTGACTCCGGTCATTCCCGCGCGAAACATCTCTGTGAGGGTCTCCTGCGAGCTGCAGGAGGGGCCTATGGTGCCAAATACGTCAATCATTTTTTTCCTCTTATCATTTACAGGACCTTATCTATGCAGATCAGTCCTTATATATGCGGAACGGTCCTGTATTATACAGCTCCGCCTTAAATATGCAGAACTATCTTGGCGATCGTGAAATAGACCGTCAGGGAGATCGCGTCCACGATGGTCGTGATAAAGGGACTGGCCATGACTGCGGGGTCAAAACCGATATGCTCCGCCGTCAGAGGCAGCACGCAGCCGATGACCTTGGCTACAAGAACAACCACAACGAGGGTCATGCAGACGATCAGGGCCACCGTGATGGGAATCCGGTCTATGATCAGAAGCTTGGCGAAATTACAGGCTGACAGGGTCAGACCGCAAAGGGCCGCCACACGGATTTCTTTCCACACCGCCTTGATCATTTCGGCGAATTCGATTTCTCCCAGGGAAATACCACGGATAATGGAAACACTTGCCTGGGAGCCCGCGTTTCCTCCGGTGTCCATCAGCATGGGAATATAGGCGGTCAGGATCACGTATCTGGCCAGGGCGCCCTCCGCCCGCGTGATGATCGCGCCGGTAAAAGTCGCCGAAATCATGAGAAAAAGGAGCCAGGGCATTCTGGCCTTATAGGTTTCAAAAATGCCCGTTTTAAAATAGGGGCGGTCGGTAGGCAGGATAGCTGCCATCTTTTCGATATCCTCTGTGGCCTCTTCCTGGATGATATCGACGATATC
>AUXO010571391.1_pt1 | contig 17675 bp, 19 predicted proteins | sample 768731 | NCBI WGS metagenome assembly AUXO01 (sample SAMN02715735, study PRJNA202380) | gut metagenome | biome: sheep rumen | host: Ovis aries | place: New Zealand: Palmerston North
AAATAAAAAAAGAAAAATATTTTAACATCAAATATAACACAATGTAAGCAAAAAAACCTCAGGATTTATTCCTGAGGTTTTTCCTGCGAGCAGGTGATGGGAATCGAAGGATGATATCCATCAAAAAAATACGATAAATAGGAGGTTTGCACGCTCGCTATTTTTTATCAGACCAAATTCAGACCAAAATCTAAAAATTTCACTCCAACTTTATAGACATGCAAAACATCACTACATTAATGCTATTATAACATAAATCAGATATATATGCTTTAAAAATACAAAAAAGCGTTTAAAATAAGGATTTTCAATAAATAAGAAGGTTCTTTTTTTATTTAATTGTATAATTAATTATATAATAATAAGACAAATTAAATAATATGTGTTACAATATAAGTAATTATATATTTTGCTAAAGCATTCGGAAACGAGGCTTTTATTATTTGGTCGGATTAGACAATACTTATTGCAATTTAATAATTGTTTTTTAATATGTTCATCTAAGTTTGTAATATACATGAATTTGTTAACGGGACTGATTTTCTATCAAAAAATGTTCTAATCCGCCTTAATTATTTAAAAACAGGATATATTTCTAAATACCAAATATAAATATTTATTATATAGGAGTTAAAACATATGTGTAAAGAGAATGCTAATCATCATTTATATAATATTGATAATTATGAGAATAATATCTATATAGATTACGAGAATGATTCTGATATTCCCTATCATTTCTCATCGCCCGGAGTATTTATATCACAACTTTATAACAAAGAGTTTGCTACCGTACAAAGTGTAGATCAAATTGTTTTAAGCTTTGCACTTAATGATGATAAATACGATACAATTCATAAATATTTAGAAATGAATTCCGATTCAGAACCTATAACTGTCAATCCTACTTTTGGAAGAAACAATTATAAAAAAACTTATTCTATAAAATCTCTAGAAAGTTATATGTTAGTAAAAATCGGTACAAAAGATAATCCAAACGAAGGAATTGTAGTGTTCAATCCCAACAAAACTATGCAAGGCGTCGATGAGATTGGAACTATAAACGAGGATGAATTACAAGTAGTTAATAATATCGCTGCTTGTTCGGATATTTTTCATGTACTTAGTTATGACATGACTATCGATATATACGGCATCTGTAGGGAAAAAATCTTTTTTGGATTAAATAAAGCAGATTCATATTTTGTGAAAGATACCGAATATCTTCGCGATATAGGACAAAATTATCGTTTCAAAATTTATCAAAAAAGCGCTAATGTTGTTCGATTAGAAATGACAGTCTTTCAAAATAAGAAAAATGTTGATGAGTTAGTAAAAGACTATGTTGATAATTTTCCAAGTATATTTTTTAGTCGATTTAATCCTAATTTTGATCTTTCTAATCAAAGTTCGACATTTGTTGAACGCCATATACAAGCGATACGATCCGGACTGACTCAAAACAATCCAATAAAATACTTGGAAAACGAAATGTTTCCATTATCAAAAACACAATTAAAGGAACTTAATACACTTAAAAACACTGATATCGAAGTATATAACAATAAACTTAAAGAATACGAGGTTACATCTTTTTATACGAATGGTAAAAAAAAGACTGGACCTAATACATATAAGCATCACCACGAGCAAAGAGATAAGATAATTGATATTTGGAAGGGAAAATGTATCGAAGAATTCATGCCAGACACTGTGATGATAGACTCGTTCAGAAAAATGCTTTCTGCTTGGCATGATTACTTTTCATCAACTATTAATATAAAAAAAAGTACGATTAATACATCAGAAATACAGGATGATTATTTGTATTATTCAGTTAACAATGCTATCACTGAAGACGAATATGAACTATTACTAAACGATTTATTTGAATATGGTTGTGTCCAAATCGATAATTATATCCTTGATTGGACTGAAGTTGTTCATGCCTCTCAGAGTTATTTGAGTGATTCAGCTTTTATCAAATTAACGAATTTACGAAAATTATTAACTGACGACGATATCGAATACCTTCAAAACAAAGAAAGAGTCGACATTCCTTTGTCGGATGATACTCTTCTTGAAGCAATAGATTGTTTAAAGAATATTAATCAGCCTGACATTAAACACTTATTGAGTTTAAACAACATAAAAACAATAGGCGAAGCCCGGAATGCATTAAATAAATACTATCTTGGTGATTATAACCCTGACAATATCACTTGTTGGTTAGGTGTTCTTATATACTTCATAAAAAAGTGTACAACGATATCAGAAAACATAATCATAAACAGTTTTTCTAATATTACACCACCGGTGAAGTAATAATTATGAATAAGACAATATTATGGCGGTCATTGACTGCGCGGAAGCGCAGTATAACTTGCCGAGACCGCCATAATATGCGTTTACCAATCTATATTATTGATGTACAGAAAGCGAAATAATCATGTTAATAATGCCTTATTATACTAATCTAACAGATTACGCGGTTTCACTAAAGATTTGCTCGTATAAAGGTAAAAGCCATAATCTGTGTATACAGTTATATTTAGATACACAACCCTATTGCAGCCTTACGGTTAATCTTAACGAATCCATATTGCCATTTCAGGCATTTATAGATACCTATAATCTGGATTGGGTTGTTGATTTTATCACAGAAAACGAACTTGGGTATTATGCTGGAAACACACGTAAAGTAAAACGATGCGAATATCCTTTGTTCTGTTTTTATCCAGAACGGCTATATGTATGTAGCCCAGTTGATTATGACATTTATGTAAGAGGTGTTAATTATGAGCGTAAAACCGATTAATAGCAAAGGGACTTATTCAACTTCTACAGCTCAACGAAAGGCGTATTTAAAATACCGCTGTAAGCATGAAACATTAGTTGCATACTTACCAATTGGCACAAAAAAAGAAATAAAAAACTATGGCTATAATCCCAACCAATTGTTAAGAGAACTTTTGCTTCAATACCTAGATCATTATGAAGAAAGTGAGAATAAATACAATGAGTAATGGAATCGGCGACTTTAAAGGGTTTTATGCAACAACGAAAGGTCAACGAAGCATAAGTCGAAAATACGCTAATAGGCACGATGTAATTCATATAAATGTTCCTATCGGGACGAGGAATAGAATTCAAAAGACCGGATTATCCCAACAAGACATATTGCGCGATATTATTAGTGATTGGCTTAATAAAAAAGGTGAAATAAAGGAGGTTTAGTTATGGAAAATTTAAAACGTAATAAAATATTTGATGTAGTATCATTTGAATGTCCTCTCGGAACAAAAGATATAATACGACAATATTTGCATGGAAGTGAGAAGCAAACCGATTTTCTTAATAAGGCAATTGTCCACGAACTTGAAAAGCGGATGAAGGATGAAGACAAAAAAAGACAATATGAATTTAATAAATCTCTAATGGTATCAGACGACGAAGAATTAATTGATTTACGTAAAAAACTAAATATGGATAAGTATTTTCCTACACAGGGGCAAGAAATTGGTTTACAGGTTGGAGTGTATAATTTTGATACGGATGTATTTTCTGGTCCGTATGATAATCTACAATTATCATTTGTGATTGATTCAAAACATATTTTTGAAATTACTGTTGAGCCAAATGAAATATTGCCACAAGGCTACGTTTATATCGATCTCGTTAAGTATCCCTTTATGGGTATGTTTTTGGAAGATAATAAGCTGGGAATTAATCTGCATGCTGACCATTTGGTTCGTGGAAAAAGATGTTCATTATTCCGTATTAATATATACAAGTTAATAGAACTTAAAGTTGAAGGTAGTAATGTTTACAAAGATGAAGGGTATAATTTGTGTATGTACTATAAGGAATGTAAAGGCATGAGTTTGGACAAAAGACGAAAAAGAGCCGATTTGGAATTTAACAAAAATTAATTAAACGAGGGCATATAACAAATGTATGCCCTCGTCGATTTGTTCTTAATATATAATTTCTTTTATAAAATACCGTAAAACTTCTCGAAATAAGCCAATAATCTGTTTAAAACAGACTTTTTCTTTGCTTCACGTCCCCCGCCAAATCTTGAAACGGGTGGCATAATCTTATCGATATCGGTTCCAGTCGTTTTTACTTCGCCATCTCTAAAGGCATTTTCCAAGAACTTTTCAGTTTCTTCAGCATTTAGGTTTTCTTCCTCAATAAGTGATTTTAGTTCTTCTTCCTTCATCTTGGCAACAAAGTTTTGCCATTCTATTAAAACATCATCCATATCATTGATGCCGTTAATGAATGTTTCAATAAGAGCCTTTTTGCTTCTAAGTTCCGGGCTGGATTCGATAGCCTTCTGAATAGTGATAAGAACTTCCTTGTCTGAGCCATGGCTGTCATGGAACTTCTTAACCAAAAGAAGTATATAATCGATATTTATCTCAATCTGTCTAATTAACTCGACTTCAAATACGATATCATCAATAATATCCTTACTGTCACCGTGCTTTACTTTCTCTTTCCATTCATCGCGAAGATCCTGATATCTGCCAAGATAATCCTGCATATCGCGTTCTGAAAGAATTTCCTTACCATCAAATTCATCAAATGAAGAAAGCAAATTACGCATACGAAGAATTGACCCAAAGAGTGATATGAATTCTTTCTGTCTCTGGTCGCCTTCTATTCTAGGTTCCGTAAGAGGGAATTTAGACTCTAATTCATCAATTAAATCTACATAGCCGGGCTTTTCTTTTCCATCTTGAGTAGTATAGCCGTAATAATAATCATCAAAAGTTCTTAGGAGTACAATTCCACCTGCGTTTTTATCGCCAAACAAAGATATAGCAGAATCTACACGCTTTTGAAGATTTCTAAAGCAAACTATATTACCAAATGTCTTGATGCTATTAAGAATACGGTTAGTTCTTGAAAATGCTTGAATTAGACCATGCATCTTAAGGTTCTTATCAACCCAAAGGGTATTAAGAGTTGTCGCATCAAAACCGGTAAGGAACATATTTACAACTATAAGAAGGTCTAGTTCCTTGTTCTTCATTCTAAGAGAGACATCTTTGTAGTAGTTTTGGAACTTATCACCGTCTGTACTGTAATTAGTATGGAACAATTCGTTATAATCTTTTATTGCTCCATCAAGGAAGTCTCTGGAGTTCTGATCGAGTGCTGATGTATCTTCCGGATTCTCTTCATCAAGGATGCCGTCAGCCTCTTCCTCATTAACGCCGTAACTATAAATTGTAGCAACACGAAGTTTCTTTGAAGGATCCTCAGCCATTTGCTTCTTGAATTCCTGATAATATAACTTAGCCATATCAACACTTGATACCGCCAAAATCGAATTAAAGCCACTTATACGCTGTTTTTTCTTAATCTCGTCTATTTTACCGTTTGAAGCAGAAGCGACCTCTGAGATGTTCGTAAGCGCGTTATAAGCATATGTTTTATTACCACGGTATGTCTTCTGATCAAAATGGTCTAAAATGTATTTAGTAACTTTAGATATTCTTTCCGGCGCCTGATAAGTCTTTTCACGCTGAATATCCCAAACTAATTCGTCTGTAATATCTTCTTCCATTTCCATTGTCTTAATATAATCAACACGGAATGGAAGGACATTCTTATCATTTATAGCATCCACAATTGTGTATGTATGAAGCTGATCGCCGAATGTTTGCTCTGTTGTAAAGAAATGAGGATTTCTAACCGCACCGGAATTCACGGCAAATATAGGCGTTCCTGTAAAGCCAAAGATATGATACTTCTTAAAACTCTTAACGATAGCAGCGTGCATATCACCGAACTGAGAACGATGACATTCATCGAATATAAGAACTATATGCTTATCAAATACCGGATGTCCTGCATACTTTTTAATGAATGTTGAAAGCTTCTGAATAGTCGTGATTATAATATGACATTTATCATCTTCAAGTTGCTTTTTAAGAATATTGGTAGAAGTATTACTGTTAGCCGCACCCTTTTCAAACCTGTCATATTCCTTCATTGTCTGATAATCAAGGTCTTTTCTATCTACAACAAATAGTACTTTGTCTATGTAGGGAAGGTTAGAAGCGAGTCTGGCAGTCTTAAATGAGGTTAAAGTCTTTCCTGAGCCTGTTGTATGCCATATATAACCGCCACCGGCGATAGTTCCGTATTTTTTATAGTTGTTAGCAATCTCAATACGGTTTAAGATTCTTTCAGTAGCCGTAATCTGATAAGGGCGCATAACCATAAGCATATTCTCGGATGTGAATATGCAATACTTGGTTAATATATTAAGTATGGTATGCTTTGCAAAGAAGGTCTTTGTGAAATCAACCAAATCAGGAATAACCTTATTGTTTGAATCAGCCCAGAAGGATGTAAATTCGAAACTGTTACTTGTTTTTTCTTTTTTAACTTTGCTTGTTTTTGCATCTTTTATCGCATTATGACGTGTACTGTTGGAATAATACTTTGTATTTGTACCGTTTGATATAACAAATATCTGAACATATTCGTATAAACCGCATCCAGCCCAGAACGAATCTCTTTCATATCGATCTATCTGGTTAAATGCTTCTCTGATGGCAACACCACGTCTTTTTAACTCAATATGAACAAGAGGAAAGCCATTGACCAGTACGGTCACATCATAACGGTTGTTGTGTTTAGCACCGTCATCCTGACTTACTTCGTATTGGTTTATAACTTGAAGACAATTGTTGTGAATATTCTTCTTATCAATTAAAGTGACATTCTTAGATGTTCCATCATCACGTTTTAAAACCTGAACATAGTCTTCCTGAACCTTTCTAGTCTTTTCAACAATATGCTCGTTGGGATTTGCGATAGCAGAATTAAAGAATCGTTCCCACTCGGTATCGGTAAACTTGAAACCATTTAGATCCTCAAGTTTTAAACGCAGGTTATTAATCATATCTTCCTCTTTATGAATAGTAAGATATGTATATCCCTGCTCTGTAAGCATCTGTATGAACTCTTTTTCCAAAGCAGCTTCACTCTGGTAATTCTCAGGATGAGTTTTTACTGGTTCATATTCAGTTACTACGGTATTTTCATTTGTTTGAGCAACTATGTTGAAATAAGGCATTATTTATATTCACCTTTCTCTTCAAGTTCATTTCTAATCTCTTTTAAAGATTTTCCTTTATAATACCAATATATTGTTCCTTGAACAGCATGATCAAAGTTTAAAATCATTTGGGCTGAAGCCGATAATGAAGTAATAGTTCCGTTAAGATTAATTGTTCTATCATCATTTACATAAGCCTTTATTTCAGGACGTTTATAGAATTCAAGTTCTTCACCGGATTTTATATGGCACTTATCAAACGAAAATGGACTTTTTCTTTCCAATCGTTCAGTTTTTACAGCTTCTGCCATTTCTTCATCCTTTATTTCATGTCCTTTAGGACTATACTTATGCAAACGATCTTTTGTTCCGCTTAGGGCAGCTATATTCTGGAGAAGTTCATATGCCTCCTCGGCGCTCATCTGATAAAATTCACGAACTCTAGGCTTTCCATCAAATTCATCTATTGCACGAAGGTTGGCATTTAAACTATCAATAATACTATGAACTTTCTTATCACCAAGTTCCTCTTCGACTTCGTATGTTGCATATACACGAAAAGCATACGGAATGCATTCGCTACGATTCAATTCCCGCAGTCTACGATCCATATCTGTTGCATATCCAATTTTTACATAATCCGGAAAAGATGGATTAGTTAATATATAAACAACGCCTTTTTTCATATAGCATCCTCCAATCTATCGAATGTAAGCAATTTGTCACGATAGTATTCATACTGCTGATGACGCATCTTGATTTCAGCAGGAAGACCTTCGGAAATATCGGATGTCAAAGTGCTGAATTTATCAAGAATATCTACAATACGTTTCTGCTCGTTAATATCAATTATTGGGACCATAATTGTTTCAGTATCATCTAATTTGATTTGAGGCATTGAACCCATTATAGAGCCTTTATAACGCAACATATCAACTTTTGTTTGAAGATAATAATACAAAAATTTTGTATCTATATCTTTTAAGCCCTCATAAGCCCACATTTCCTGTTTGAACGTATATGGAAAATCACAATATTCCACATCTACGATACCTCTTGATTTAACTAACACACTTGGCACGGTAATGATACTGAACTTAGAAGTATGTTTTTCATCAGTCTGCACTTTGGTCGCACCACCACCAAAAATAGTAATATTTCCACCTTCTACAGCCATATTTTTCATCTGACCTGCTGTGACGGGGGAACCTTTCAGTCTTTTAGCAACTTTTGACAAAGGTTTCCATTCTACTTCTCCATCATAATCTTCAAGAGAGATAAGTTTGTCCCTATAATACTCATACTGCTTCTTACGCATTTCCAGTTCTGTTTCCAGTTCTGTTTCCAGTTCTATTTTCAGTTCTGTAAACTTATCTAAAATGCGAGCTATTTCTTCCTGAACAGGAAGGGGTGGTATGGGAATTTCAATATCTTCATAATCGCTTACTGAAAGGAATGGCTGACTTCCCTTTTTATAAGAAGGAAGGTTTAAAGTAGTTAATACGTAGTAAAAATATTGAGAATTTACCATGGACTTATCACAAACTTCAGCTATAGTTCCATTATATGTTACAAAACACTTCTCCTTGCACCGATTTACTAAACCAACAGCCCCAATATGCCCAATAATAGATACATCTTCACAATTGTATTCATCTATATGGGATACAACGCCATTAGCTCCATATACATCATAAATCCCTCCGGTATCTTCAGGAATTTTGTTGCCTTTTCCATGATGAAAGTAAAAATACGATGTATCTTTTAAAGGAATATACTTACATCCTTTCGGACAATACTGTTGTATCAATTCCCCAATCTTTATCATATTAACCAATCTCCTTGATAATTTCAGCAATGTCTACCCTTAACTGATTTTCTTTAGCCACAACTTCTTCAAGTTTCTTATTGATTTCATCAATATCAATAACTTCACGAGTATCCTCTTTTTCTACATAGGTTGAAACTGAAAGATTGTATTTGTTCTTTACAATTTCATCGTAGTTAACCAATTTTGATACATGTTGAATGCTTTCTTTTTCCGAAAAGATTTTTACTATGTTATCAATGTTATCTTCCGTGAGTTTGTTGTTGTTTGTAACCTTTATGCATTCTTTCGAAGCGTCTATGAAAAGGATTTTGCTATCAGTTTTGCCTTTCTTCATAACCATAATACAAGTAGCGATAGGGGTTCCAAAGAATAAATTCGCCGGTAACTGAATAACACAATCAACAAAATTGTTATCTACAAGGTATTTTCTTATCTTTTGTTCAGCACCACTTCTATACATGATTCCGGGGAAGCAAACAATAGCGGCACTTCCGTTAGGAGCTAACCATGATAACGAATGCATTATAAAAGCAAAATCAGCCTTAGACTGAGGTGCTAAAACACCAGCTGGTGCAAATCTAGGATCATTTATAAGTAAAGGATCTGAATCGCCAGCCCATTTAATTGAATAAGGCGGATTTGAAACGATTAGTTCAAAAGGTTCGTCATCCCAATGCTGAGGTGATATAAGGGTATCTTCACAGGCAATATCAAACTTATCAAAGTCGATATCATGAAGGAACATATTAATACGACAAAGGTTATATGTCGTAATATTGATTTCCTGTCCATAAAAACCGTTTCTAACAGCTTCCCTGCCAAGAACCTTTTCAGCCTTTAAAAGAAGTGAACCTGAACCGCATGCAGGATCATAGACTTTGTTTATCTGTTTTTTTCCAACAGTACCAAGTCTTGTTAAAAGTTCTGATACATCTGCGGGGGTAAAGAACTCACCACCGGATTTTCCGGCATTAGATGCATACATAGTCATCAGATACTCGTAAGCATCACCAAAAGCATCAATGTCATGACCTTTTACATCTCCTAAGTTCATATCTCGAACACCGTTAAGCAATTTGGTAAGTTTCTCGTTTCTTTTAGCCACAGTAGCGCCTAATTTATTACTATTTACATCAAAATCATCAAATAAGCCTTCGAAATCGCTCTCAGATGTACTTCCTTTAGCGGAGTTCTCAATATTATTGAAGACTTTCTCCAATAATTCATTCAAATTATCCTTTACACTTACCTTTTGTCCTTCCGAATTAACGAAAGTAGCCGTGTCACTATTGGCTCCGGCGGTTACGTTGCAGAAAAGCTCACTCGGAAGGATAAAGAAACCTTTTTCTTCTACTAAACCTTCCCTTGCCTGTTCAGCATCTTTATCAGACATTTTAGCGTAATCGAAAGAAGCATTACCTGATTTCGCTTCGCCTTCATTTATATAATTAGTCAAATTATCGGAAATATAACGATAGAACATCGTTCCTAAGACATAGTTTTTGAAATCCCAACCGTCTACAGCGCCTCTTAATTCATCGGCGATAGCCCATATAGCACGGTGTAATTCGTCTCTTTCTTGCTCTTTTTTGGTATCTACAGCCATTTAATGATCTCCCTTTTATAAAATAAATAATAAACATATTGTGAATATCGTTAGCAAAACTAATGTAATTATACCAAAAGTAACGTTATAAAAGGTATAGTTTTTTGAACATTTTTTGTATCTCTGGAACATAAAGTAGTTCGGTAAACAGCAATATTATTTACGACCGGTCTTGTTTATAATAATTTAAAAAAGGAGATTTTATTATGATTACATTAAATGAAATTAATTCAATGGAACAAGTAAGGGATATTATTACTGAGCTAACGCAAAGCTTAACCTATTTTTCACCTAACAAAGAAATTGTTGTTCGAATGGTTTCTGACTTTATGGAACTCATTATGGCTTATGTGATATTTGGCGAGAAGAGGGATAGAGAAATAATAGCAGAATTATCAAATGCTCAGCCTGAGCCTAATTGGAACAGCATATACGATGTGCTTGTTGCACTGCCTATAGCCGGACACTTTTCAAAGTTTGAAGATCCTGAGTTCTTTGAAAACAGAAAGATTAAAAATGAGTTTACTAAGAATGTATTCGGATTAACGAATTCAATTAATGAACTGGTATTAAGCGCTGATTATGATCTTGACGATTCTAAATATCCCGATAGTTTATTGCTATCAGCTTTTTATGGTAGTGAGCGAATATGTAATATTTTACCCCTATGTGAATACGAGAATGAATTGATTACAGAATTCAAATTTGCTTTGATGGAAATAGCAAAGGCTATTAATCATTTAGAAGTTGAATAAAAATCTGTCAGCAAGTTATATGTGATCATTTGCTATATCTTAAAATAATAGAAATAAATCATTATCTAAATTGTATTATAAGCTAATTACAAACTAATAAGGGAGCAATTATACATAGGTATTAATACGCTCCCTTATACGGCAAATATATTTTGGTGTTTAAGCACCACTGGGGATTGGAATATTCCAACATTGTAAGCCTTTCATTTCCCCGACATTATCAATTTCTAAAAATCTATAGCACCAAAAGGTTTATCATCAGGTTTATCATAATGTAAATGATAGTTTTTTATGTTATTAAGATATGCATTTTTAATATCTTCATTAAGATAATGCATAAGAGTATCAGCAGTCTGATATGTGAACCCGTCTACTTCAGATACGTTATTTAATAAAATTGCATTACCGTAAAATATTTTATTAATACGAGAAGCATCGTAATAAAACGCAGAGCATAAAGCATTTGCTTTTTTGCATTTATCTTGGTTTTCGTCTGCAAAACATAAAACTTTTGTCTTTTCATCTAATTCCGCTAAGAATCCTGTATTAACAAAATTGGCATTTTCTCCGAATGCTATTCCAACAGAATCTCCTAATTTAGTTAATATTGCTTCATCTCTGTCAGCAAATACTACAACCGCATACTTATCAGGAACATAAGAATTCATATTTTATACCGCCTTTCAAATAATATGTCTCATAAAAATAACTGCCTAGCTTCTTTTATTTGCCCACTGTCTATCAGTGTTTAGATATCGATTTTCTTTCTTAATCATTGATAAGTCCCCTGAACTGCTGAAGGTTCGATCATCCACACTAATTACTGGGATCCAGACCGGCAAAACTTCTCTTCCCCATATTTGCGGTTGAATTAGGCAACGATAGATTCGATTATCATCTACCCATTTTAAGCCATTAAATGAGAACAATAACCCGTTAGCACCAGCTCCGAACAAATAAAAATCCCCTTGTCTTATGATAAATTCAATTTTAAACATATCGATAGGTTTCTTGTTTTTTACGGCATCCTCAACTACGGAATAAAGTAAATCAACTTCTTCAGCAGAGTATTCAAACATTGCAATCATATTTCCACCACCTTTTAATTTTTATGTTCTTTAGGTTTTGGTTCATAATACGGAAGATTTATTGTTTCCAAAGCCTTTATTACATGCTTTTGATTAAAACCACCATTAGGTTTTCCCCACGATGTACGTATCATACGCTTAGTTAATCCAAGTGCGCGAAAACTCGTATGAAGCACATCATCCAAGACAACATAGCCTGTAATATCCAAATCCTTATGATCAATAAGCCACTTGGCAATCTCTGAACCGCGTCCGCCATTAAAACAAACAGGAGTAACATCAAAAAGTGTAATACCAACACTCTTTAAGGTATCATAAACATACCAGTATCCGTCCATCACAGGATTTCCATCCTTTGTTTCGCCTAATCGCCAAGATGACGTTAGTACCACCTCGGTCGCCTCGATTTCATTTGCTTTCTTGAAAAAATCAGAAAAGAACTGAAGACAGGTGTTATCGATGCCGGTATAACCTTGAAACATTTCTTTCGTATACGCGTGATTTAAAACGCCATCGATATCCAGAAACACTATCTTCATAAATCTTACCTTTCAAAAAACAAGTTATTATTTCGAACTAATTCATCAAAAGAAGCTGGTGCGTAATTATTTATCATACAACCTGCATTTAAGGCTCTTTCTTTTGTTTTCATAAATTCATAAGCTTCATTCTTGGAAGAGTGGATATGACCGTAAATATGCCAAGAGCCATGGTAATAACCATTCCACTCCGCGAGAGGGTAATGACATAAGATTATCTCCTTACCGTCTTCCTTAATCATCTTAAGCGCGTCTACCGACTCAAAATAGCTCATAGCTTTTTGATTCTTCAGCAAATGCCTGTCATGGTTACCTATAATAAAGTGCTTATGACCGCTAAGCTTCTGCAAATACCACTCAGGTTCCTTGCCACTCCTATAACAGAAGTCACCAAGAATGTACACATGGTCATCCTTTGAAACACGGCTATTCCATAGATCAATCATACACTTATCCATTGTCTCAGCATCTTCAAATGGACGATGATCATGCACTAAGATATTTAAATGTCCAAAATGCGTATCCGCAATATATAAGTTCATGTGAAGTCCTCTTAATTTCCGCAAAAAACATTTAAGTAAAATAATTTTTTTTCTGTCTCAGACATTTCATTTTCTACAACAGTAAAAATATATGTACTATTAGTTGTTTTAAATACAATTCTTTCGTCCGTATTCTCAACAAATTTACCATAGCTAGTTGTACGATACTGTAAATAAAGGCTATGCGCGTTATACTCATGGTAGAAAGTAAGGAATAATTCTCCGGGACGCTTCCGTTCGGATTCAAACTCAACTAACATGCCTGAATGTCCAATATGAACACACATGCTTTCGTCTTCATAAGGTTTATTAGTTGAGTTCTCTATTATATTATTAAGATTTACGAAATAGAATCGTCTTACCTTTGCCATATATTACACCTATTTTAATTCAATTAATTTTTTTTAATAGCTTTTGACGCTCTTATTATGTCGTTTCCATTAGATCGATATATTTATATATGGTTGTCCTACTACATTACATTAACCGAGCAAAATCAGAAATACTCAACTTCCCAGACTTGTAAAGAGCGTAATGTTGAAGGAACTTGCTTGGCAAGTTTTCCATTGTGACGGTCGGTCTACCGATTTTGCTACCCTTGGCTTTTGCATTTGCCATTCCTGATTTAACACGTTGAGATATAATATTTCGTTCCATCTCAGCAAACACTCCCCACATCTTAATCATGCCTTCTGTCATTGGATCGATTTCGCCCTTCGAACAATCAACTATAAACGATCCACCAATATTTAGAATTAGCTTCTTATCCTGAATAATTTGCAATATCTCACATAAATGTTTTGTCGAACGAGTAAGACGCGATACCTCTGTAGTTACGATGGTGTCTCCTTGTTCGACTGTATCTAAAAGCTTTTGAAGTTCAGCTCTGTCGAATTTCGTCCCTGACTCATACTCCCAATATATATTTTTTTCATCCGTTACTCCCAGTTTCTTAACTTCTCTCGCCTGACGAGATATGTCTTGGCGTTCTTCCGAAGTAGAGCAACGAAGATATGCATATATTTTACCCATGATATCACCTCACTTGTTCAATAAAGGGTATGTTCAATAATCTGAACAAAAAACACTTATTATTCCGCTATTATTCGGCTAAATTATTTGTTCACAAAAACATTTGTTTTTTTGTACAACATCAAAACAATAAAATTACAGGCTGATAGTAATTTAAAATCCGGTTATCTTTCAGATCTATCTTTTGTTTACAATCAATAAAAACATAATCATCATTTTTTATTGTATTTTCCAAATACATTCTATGATTTGAACTCCAAATAACCTTGTAATGAATATCAACTAAATCTTCGATCCAATCGACCAGTCTATCCATAGTGTAAACTTCAACGAACTTAATTTCGCACATTCGTCCCATGAATTCTTCGTACCGAATGTCTTTTACTTTTAATTTACCCATAGGCTTAACCTCAACTATTTAATACTTTGGGCGAACTCTATTATTTTTTTTATTTTATCCCGCGACATAGTAGCTACTATTTTGCTTAATTCATCTAATTCAGGATGAGGTTCTGTTTTTTTCTTTGGATCTATTATTATATTTTGCATCCTAAGCCAAAGAGTACCGTTCTGAGTTATATTAAGTATTTTGCATACCTTTTCCGGATTTTCTCCATTGCTTATCATTTCTTTCCCTTTAATTAAAGATAAATCTCTTAGGGATATATCCTTAGGGAATAAAGAGTTCTTTTGGACTGTTTTATAAAGAGTCAGCACATTTGAATAGGTGTTATCTTTTTTTGCAGTATCAAATATGAATTGATTCTTGTTCTTTATTTTTTGCGTTTTATAATAATCTGAAACTACTGAGTATAACAAATCATCCATCGATACTTCATAGTCATCTGTGGTTATTCTTTTATTCTTCAAATCAATGTTTTTCCACCTTAAGTGAAATGCGTCGTTAGCGTATATGCCAGTGTGCATTGTTATTAAGATTACAATATATTCATTCTTATATTTACTTTTTCCGACTTTATTCTTAATGGATAACTCCGTATCTAGTAAATCTAAATCATTTGAATATATTGTAAGGCTTCCGCCTGACAAGTTTTCGTATAATTTCTTATAACCGTCTTCTTGTCGTTTTATAGAATCTGTTGATCTAAGATCAAGTTTAACAGATCCAACGATTAAGGAATTCGCTATAGCATCGTCATACTCAGGTATATCTATTTCAAGCCAGCGCATACAAGATATAAAATCTTTTATAATGTCTTCAAGATTTTCAGAAGCGTTTAAACGAACATTATTTATAATAAGGATAAAATCGTTTATTGTGCATTCGAAGAGAGGCTTATTAAAAACGTTTAAATTCTCTTTATCGCCCTCAATTATGTTCATTCGTTTACTTAAGATATGTAATGAATCTGTAAATTTCTCTTTATCCTTCTTAGATGCATAACGAATGTTATGATTCCAGCATAGCATTGCTTCCATTAAAGAAATGTCCTCGGAAAACAATTCCTTAGTATCATTCTGATAATCTAAAACTTTTTTCTTTAATTCCTTCCTATTATTAGCGTATATTTTCTTACCATCATTCGGGCGAATGAAATAAAAATATTCGTGTCCATTGATATTTGTCGTTCTAAAGGAATTTTCATTAGGATTATAAAAATCCTGCTCTTTTATAATTTTTTTCATCTAATTTCTCCCAAATGCTTTATTTCCAAGGGTTTCAAATAAATTACTTTTATTAAACTATATTTATAATAAAACAAAAAATGATAAAAATCAATAGAAAATTGTGAATTAGATTATTTAATTTCTGAATTACAAGACGGATTGTTATAAATATTATATAATATAAACATAAAAGTAAATTACCTTATTTGATTGGAAAGGAGGTATTGTTATGAAAACTAAATATATAAATGATAATAATATCTCCTTGATTAACTCTTTGACGGATGCTCTTAAAAACGATAATATTAGTATTAGCGGGCGTGTTGAAATTGAAAACATGCGAAAAGAGCACATTGAAAAGTTCATAGAAGAAAACCACAATCATAAGATAAGTACATATAATTCAAAAGGTTATACTACTTATACCACACGTGTTGATGGGCAAAAAAACAAAATTCAGGCTCAGACCAAAGAAAAATTGTATGAGAAATTATATGATTACTATACCGGTAATAACATTAAAGTTAACGCAACTTTCGAATCCATCTTTCCTAAAGCGCTTGATTGGCATACAACCGTTAATTCAAATAGCGAAAAGACAAGAATTCGTGCCGAAAAGTTATATAATGCGCGTATTAAAGGAAGTGATTTTGAAAAAATGTTATTAAGAGACGTTAAGGTAAATGATGTCAAAAGCTTTTTGAGAACTTTTTCGAACACAGTAAAAGATAAAGAACTAAGTAACATCAAAACTCTCTTAAACTTAACATTTAGGTATGCGTGTGAAGAATTAAATATTATTCCTTATAATGTTGCCGAAAGTTGCTCAAAAAGTGGGATAAAGACACTGCCGGAGAAAAAAGTAGGTGAATTGGCGTATTCAGGTGAGGAAGCGCAAAGAATTGTTTCGTATCTAATAGATTCACCTAACGTGTATCATGAAGCTATATGCCTATGTTTCTACTTAGGTTTGAGATTTTCAGAGATTTCAGATTTGAAAAAGGCTGATATAAAGGATGGAGTTGTATTCATAACTCATGCGAATACCGAAAGCGGAAATATAAAGAATGGATCAATAGGCGTTAGAAAGATTCCTTTATGTAATGAAGCTAGATATTTGCTAGATAAAATAATGAAGAATCATCCAGAAACAGAATGGCTATTTCCAAACGGTGCGGGCAATAAAATATTCAATAATCGTTATAATGAATATTTACATAGCGTTTGCAATGAGTTAGGAATTGAATATCGATCGAATCATAAGATAAGAGCGCATTTTATTACAACGATTGCAAAAACTTCAGGTATCGCGACAGCATCGAAATTAGCCGGACATGGTTCAACAAATATGACTGAAAGATATGTCAACAGAGGTATTACTGAAGAAGATCTTTTAGCTTCCAAATCTTTAAATTTAGGAATCCAAACCGATTCAGACCAATTCAGACCAAATAATGAGATAATAAAAAGCCCTTGAAACCGTTGATTTCAGGGGCTTTTCTAACAAAGCAGGTGATGGGAATCGAACCCACGTATTCAGCTTGGAAGGCTGATGTTCTACCATTGAAC
>AUXO014862862.1_pt1 | contig 17674 bp, 19 predicted proteins | sample 768731 | NCBI WGS metagenome assembly AUXO01 (sample SAMN02715735, study PRJNA202380) | gut metagenome | biome: sheep rumen | host: Ovis aries | place: New Zealand: Palmerston North
TCCGGTAATACCAAGGCGTTTGAAGTCATCCGAGATACCATTGGCGAGAAGCCCGTTGACAAGGTTATGGTTGCCGATGTCGAGCAAAGCGTAATCGATGAGGTAGAGAAGGCGGTGCTGGGAGATCAGGTATGTTGAGTAGAGAACAGGCGATTAGCTTTTTGATCGACAGTCCAGTAAAGTTTGCACACATGCTTGGTTTTACGAAGCTCGGTGATATGCACGATGATTGGATCAAGCTTATGGTTCGTGGGAAAGAAGACCAAACGCTAATGGCACACAGAGCGAGCTACAAAACGACATGCGTATCAGTGGCTCTTGCTGAAATTGTAATTCTCCTTCCGAGATTGAAAACGATGTTCATGCGGAAAACCGATTCTGATATCAAGGAGGTCATAAAGCAAGTTCAAAAAATATTGCTTGATCCGCATACAAGATATCTCGCTTATTGTATTTATGGAAAACAATTGTCGATGAATTTGCAAACGTCAAGCGAGATAAACACAAACCTCTCGACAGATGTCAAGGGCACTTCACAGCTTGTTGGGATTGGTACTGGTGGCAGTTTGACGGGTAAGCATTTTGATCGGATATTCACGGATGATATTATTAACGTTCAGGACAGAACGAGCAAAGCTGAAAGAGACCGAATAAAAATGGTCTATCAGGAATTGCAAAATATTAAAAACCGTGGTGGCAGAATTTTTAACACACTAACGCCTTGGCATAGAGAAGACGCTTCAATTTTGATGCCGGAACCGATAAAATTTACTTGCTATGATACTGGACTTATAACTCCGGAGGAATTGGAAAAAATCCGAAAGTCGATGTCTCCGTCTCTGTTTGCGGCTAACTATGAGCTTCAGCACATCGCCGTTGAAAACGCGCTGTTTGATACTTCTCCTGAATTCTTCTCTGATAAGGACATCCTCCGGGACGGCATCGCGCACATCGATGCGGCATATGGCGGCGAGGACTGGACGGCTTTCACTTGCGGCAAGCGCATCGGGGACAAGCTCTATATGTACGGTCGAATGTGGCAACGGCATGTTGACACAGTTCTCGATACTGCGCTGGAAGAAGCCGAAGCGATGATGTGCGCTCCGATCTACTGCGAAAGCAATGCGGACAAGGGCTTCCTGATGAAGGAAATCCGGCGAAAGAAGCCGAATATGCCTGTGAGGCTCTATCACGAGAAAGAGAACAAATACCAGAAGATCAGCGAGTATCTCCGAAAGTGGTGGCCGAACATCGTCTGGTTGGATTCGACCGACAAGGAGTATCTCGCTCAAATCATGGACTATACGGAAGACGCTGAACACGATGACGCTCCGGACAGCGCGGCTTGTATAGCACGGCACTTTGACCGCAGAAGCGGCGAAGAATATAAATCACCATTCGAGCAAAGGAGAGGTCGGTATGATTAAGATCAGGACGTTGGAAGTAGCAGGAATCGGCCCAGCCATCCATGCGATGCGGAATCCGTATGATAGCTGGGCCAAGAGCGACACTCACCAAGGCCACATCGGGGAGAAAGACCGAGAGCTTTCTGAACGGCTCAGTAATGCCGGGACGGAACATTGCAAGCATCTCCGGTTGATCGAGGTGTGGGCCGAGATCGAAGCTCCTTTGTACTGGTGGAAGGAGTTTGATACTTATAGGGCTGGCGTGGAAAAGCTGTCTTGTAGCACGATGCACACAATCCATTCTAAGCAGTTTGAACCGGAGGATTTTAGCTGTGAAAACCTCTCCGTCTACAACCGGAATCTTTTAGGCCGGATCATCGATAACCTGAACAGCGCAAGGGCCGAGTTCATCAAGAGCGACAAAACGAACAAGGATTCTTGGTGGCAGTTGATCCAGATGCTTCCGTCAAGCTACAACCAGCGGCGAACAGTCATGATGAGCTATGCGGCGCTCCGACAGATCTGCAAACAGCGCAAGGGACACAAGCTGACCGAGTGGCATGTGTTCCGAGACTGGGCGTTTGAACTTCCTGAGGGCTGGATGATTGGCGAGAACGACAAAACCGAAAAAGGGGTGAACGAGGATGCTTAAAACATATCAGGATTTTCTCGAAGCAACGGACAAGGTTAAGTTTCTTCAAACCGCCATCGAGGAATATCGGCAGAGCGATGACTTCAAGTTTGCGCTTGTGGTCGATGAATATTACAAACAGCGCAACACGGCGATCCTTGAGAGCGTAAAGCGCTTGTACAGTATCACGGGGGCGGCGGTTCCGGATTTCACAGCGACAAATATCCAGATGTGTTCAAACTTCCTGCATCGCTTGATCGTACAGCGGCTCACTTACTCGCTCGGCAACGGGATCGACTTTGCGAATGACGAAAAGAAGTCAGAAAGTACGGATGAAAATACCGAAGGCACAGAGCGGGAGCTTACCACGAAGGAGCGGTTGGGCTTTGAGTTTGACACTTTTGTCTTCAAAACCGCCAAGGAAGCGCTCAAACACGGTGTGTCTTACGGCTTCTGGAACAATGACAAAGGGCATTGCTTCCCGATGACGGAGTTCATGCCTTTGTTCGATGAGTACGATGGCACTCTAAAAGCTGGCGCTCGGTTCTGGTCGGTTGATTGGGACAAAAAGCCTGTGACGGTTGTCTTCTATGAGGAGGACGGCTACACGACTTATAGAACCAAGCCAAACCGGATCGGTCTTGACTTGGAAGAAATCGAGCCGAAGAGGGCCTATATCCAGATCATCCAGCACAGCGAAGCGGACGGCGATGTTGTGATCGGTGAGACGAATTACGGCAATCTTCCGGTTTTCCCGATGTACGGAAACAGCATGCACACTTCTGCGCTGGCCGGGATCAAATCTATGATTGATGCTTACGATATGATCAATTCCGGTCTGGCCAACTCGGTCAACGATTGCGCTCAGATTTACTGGATCATTGGAAACGCCAACGGCATGACGGACGAGGAAACCATCAAGTTCCGCGACAAGTTAAAATTCCTTCACATCGCCGTTGCAGACACCGATAACAGCAGTGTTACGCCTTTCGTGCAGGAAGTTCCGGTCAACGCTCACAAGGAATGTCTCTCCGAATTGAAATCTCTTATTTATGAGAGCTTCGGAGCGCTGGATGTCCACACTATTGCGGCTGGCGCTACAAACGATCACATTGATGCGGCTTACCAGCCGATGGACGAGGAAGCTGACGATTTCGAGTTTGAGGTCATTCAGTTTGTTCGGCAGATACTCAAGCTGATCGGTGTTGACGATATGCCAGTCTTTAAAAGGAATCGAATTAGTAACCAAATGGAACAAGTTCAAATGGTGGTCATGGAGGCTCAATGGCTGGATGACGAAACTATCCTGTCCAAGCTTCCGAACGTAACGGTCGATGAAGTCAAGAGTATCCTCGAAAAGAAGTCGCTCGAAGAGGGGGCGCGGTTCGAGGACGGATATAGCGATGAAACAGAGAATTTGATTTAAGGCCGTTTTTAGGGCTTCTGGCGCGTTTGTATAGCCGGACGATAAAACTATCGACCGAGGCTACAAAACGCGCCAGAGGGCCGTTTCTGTTGAAAATATGGCTATTCTGAACGAGAGTGGGTGATTGCTGGTGGCAAAGACGGTCATCGCGGATGCGGCGAATAAGGCAACCGACAAAACGGTGGACGCAATCGAGAAAAAGATCAAGACGGTTTACAGACGTGCTTACAACGAGATGCGGCAGACAATCATCGATTTCAAAGAAGCCCACAAGGTGAAGTCGGAAGCCAAACTCGCGAAGGTTGCAAGCGGCGAAATGACACAGGAAGAGTACAACAAGTGGGAAGCCGGACAGCAATTCCAAGGTAAGCTCTGGGAAGAGAAGAAAGCCCACCTGCTGGACGTGGTTAATAGCGCCAACAAAAAAGCTGTCGATATTGTGAACGGCGAAACGAAGAACGTGTTCGTTACGAATGCAAACTATCAAGGTTATGAGTTGGAAAAAGAACTCGGCGCGTCTGTTAGCTTTTCCATGTACGATTCCAACACGGTGGCTCGGCTGATCAAGGACGATCCGAAGCTCCTGCCGCAGAAAAAGGTCAACGACAAAAAGGACAAGGCTTGGAACGAGAAAAAGGTCAACAGTGCGATCACACAGGGCATCCTTCAGGGCCGGACTATTCCTGAGATCGCGGATTCGCTTTCGACCGCTGTGTCCGACCAGAACGAGGCGGCGATGGTGCGAACGGCCCGGACGGCAATGACCAGTGCGGAAAACGCTGGACGGCTGGAGGGCATGAAACAAGCCGAAGAATCCGGCATCCAGATGAAAAAGCAGTGGTTGGCGGCAAACGATGATCGTGTGCGCGAAACCCATGCGGCTCTGGACGGGCAGATCGTTGATGTGGACGAGCCGTTTCGGATAGATGGTATGGAGATCATGTATCCGGGCGATCCGAGCGCAGACCCGTCTTTAGTGTATAACTGCCGTTGCACTTTGAAGTATATTTATCCGAAGTTTAGCAAGCCCGGAGCGAAGGACTATTATCTCGACAAGGACGGAAACCATCACCCGGTCACCGATACGACCTTCAAAGAATGGGTTGCGCTCAAGGAACAACAGCAAGCGGACGAGGAACACCATGCCGAGCTTGCGGATCAGTATGAGACGGCGGCGCTGGATGATGTCCTTGGCGTTATGGATATGGATTCATTTGACCAAGATCAGCTTTTGGACGCGATTGGCAATATTGCGAAAGAACACGGCATGGAGGATTACGAGGTCTGGGATCAGTATTTGTCCGGGACGGAACTTTCGCACGAAGAGAAAAAAGAAGTTGATATGATCCTCGACAAGTACAGCGAACACAAACAGCAGTTGGAAGAGGAAAAGAAAAAGGCAGAGGAAGAGTCCGCAAAGAAGGCAGAAGAGGAAGCTAAGAAAGCCGAAGAAGAAGCAAAGAAAAAAGCAGAGGAAGAAGCCAAGAAGGCCGCAGAAGAAGAGGCTAAGAAAAAAGCGGAAGAGGAAGCCCAAAAGAAAGCCGAGGAGGAGGCTAAACAGAAAGCTGAAGAAGAAGCGAAAAAGAAAGCCGAAGAAGAAGCGGCGGCAAAGGCGGCAGAAGAAGCGGAAAAAGAAAAAGAAGAAAAAGTTGTCACACACGATGATATAGTTTCTGAATATCTCGAATTGGACGATGGAACTGGCGAGCATAATCAAATGACATATTTTGATACAATGGACATGCTCGATAGCTTGGGAGAAGATGCAGAGGATTTTCAAAAATTACTTGACGAATACAGCAATACGCATCCGGATGTCTTTGGAATGCAGGACGCTTTCGAGCAATATTTGGACGGCACAATGGATGCGGACACGAAAAAATCAATTGATGAGCTAATTTTGAAAAATGTTGATCCGAGCGCAAAACTTGAAGGTGCAGAAGAAGCGGTCGAAGAGCTTTCGCACGATGACTTGGTCGAAAAACTACAAATGCCGTGGGTAAAAGCGTCAACGGAAATTGAAAACTTGAAAGGTGAGAGCGCGGCAGATGACTTTGACAACTTTCTCCAAGATTATGGTAACAAGCACGGCATGACTGGTGTTGGCGCTTGGAAGGAATACAAAGCCGGGAGTATGGATGCCGATGAAGCTAAAAAGCTCGATGAAATGCTTGCTGGAGTTTTTGACGCGAAGGTAAAGCAATCGGAAGCGCCAGAACAAATCGTTGAAGCGACATTTGACCCAGTAAAAGAAAAAGCCAAGTCGATGAATGAGTGGGAAGTAACTTCTCAGCTTTACGACAAAAAAGAAAAAGATGCCGTGCATGAGTGGCAGGAATTAAAAAGCGCTTATTACGATGAACACGGATATACGGGAAAGAATTTCTTTGATGCCTATAAAGACGGCGAGCTGGACGCTGAAACTACAAAAAAGATTGATGGTTTTATCGAAAAGACGATCACAAAAACGAGTGATGATAAAGCACACTTGGAAGCGTATGAAGCTGTTCAAGGAAAAGGAATCACAGAATTCAAAAAGGAGCTTGCTTCCGTCAACAATAAGCTCTCGACAGATTTTGGCAAGGAACTTAAATCAATCAGTGACGAACTTGGCGTAAAGCCGAAGGACGTGTTTGAGCTTTATCAAAACGACAATCTTTCTCCGGAAAACGCAGAAAAGCTGGATGGCTATCTCAAGACTTACTTTGAGAAAAAAGAGGCTGGAGAAACACACACAGTCAAGCACAAAGAAAAGACACCAGAGCCGGAAGCGCCAAAAGTCAGCGATGCGGAATTGCACAAAACCTTTTCCGGTATTTGGAAAGACGATGTTACATATGCAGACTATGAAGACAAGAAAGACAAGATCGATGCTAAAAAGCTATACTTCGAGGATCAGATTGAGCAAGCAAAAAATAGCGGAGACAGCGCAAAGCAATCCAAGTTCGAGGGGCTTCTGTCCGATCTTAAAGAGTTCGAGAAGCACGGCAAAGAATATTCCGCGCTGTTAGCCCAAGAAAGCGCCACACAGGCCGCTTCTGGCGCTCAGTCGGGTACAACTACCATCGCCAGCGGAGGCGGCTTAAAACCGCTCACAACGGCAGAGAAAAAGGCTGCAAAATCGTACAGAGATAAACGTGATGCAGATAAAGCCCATCGTGCTTATCTTGATAAAATATGGCCAACGTTGACCGATGAGCAAAAGTACGGCATCTGGGAGTATACAAGAAACTCTAATCCGATGAACAAGTCTCTGTCCGGTTATCATGATGGCTGGAGCAGAAGCGATTTCATCGGAATGGATAAAACCGTCTGGGGGCATGAAGACTCTTGGCGTACAATCGATACAAGGGATTTTAAGAAGTTTGCCGTTGACGGACACGTTTCTTATCACAAAGCGATTACTGCGGCAACACAGGCGATCGAAAAAAGCGTTCTTCCGGAGAGTTGCTGGCTCGTTCGTGGATCTGACACTGGCGGCTTGGCTGGCTTGCTGGAGAGCCAGTTGATCTCGTTTGATCGGGCAAGTCAATTGCTTAACTCGTCTTCTGCTTCGAGTTTCGAGCAGTTAAAAAGTATTATTATGAACCAGACGTTCACAAACCATGCGTTTACATCAACTGGTATTGCTACTGGCACAGGGTTTGGTGGTCAAGTTCATTATAAAATTCTCGCTCCAAAAGGAACAAAAGCCATTTATGCAGAACCGCAGAGCTATTTTGGAGACACAAGCCCTCGCGGACTTTATAAATCCGGACAAAGTTATGCAAGCGTTGGTAGTGAGGCCGAAATCGTTCTTCAGCGAGGAACGTCATTTAGAGTTTCAAATTTCACTAAAAAGGGAAACAGTTATGAAATTGAGCTTGAAGTAGTCGAACAACCGAATTATTTCAAACACGGCGATGAGGACACTTACAACAATGGTCGCACTCGCCACAAGCGCTAAAGGAGGAATTTTGAATGCCGAACAATGACGAATTTGACATGCACGGTCAATGGGCGAATCCGGACACGATCGAATGCACAGACTGCATTTACCGGGATGTGGAAACTATCAAGCTGGACGGGAAAGAAATCCCGATCGGAGCGACACGGTGCTTCTGTGATATGTATCCTGAAGGGGTGGAAATGAAGCCGATCGGGATTACGCTTCGCGGAGAGCATTGCGAGTTTTTCGACAGAGAGGAGTGATCGGCGTGGCACAGGTCACCAGCAATCTTACGAAAATTGAAAAGGAATTAGAAAAAAAGCTCATGATGGCTGGCGAGATTATTGGTGGTCTTGCTGAAAGCTATGCAAAACAATCTCTGACAGACAGCGGCGCTGTGGACACGGGCCGCCTCCGTAACTCCGTGGCACACGGCATGGCTGGCGGCAAGCTGAGTGTAAACGAATACACAGACAAAAGCGGAAACATTGTCGGTGATTATGGTGGCGGTGATATTCCGAAGGACGCAACCGGGAAAAAGTATGTTGTGGTCGTTGGGAGCAACGTTTCTTATGCCAGTTATATTGAGCTTGGAACAAGTAAAATGACTGAGCGTCCGTATTTAAGGCCGTCAATCGAAAACCACAAAGAGGATTACAAGGAAGTCTTGAAAGAAGTCTTGAAGGGATAAGAAAAAAAGCCTCTCCTGTTGGAGGGGCTTTCTTTTTATTTGGCATAAGCTTCTTTTTCTTCATTCTCTGCTTCGCGAATCTTTCGAAGTTCTCTTACTGCTTCGTTATAGCGGTGAATGCTTTCCTTGTTGCTCCAGTTGGTTTCCTTGTACAGTCTCTCGCACTCTTTGTACATCTCACGGCTCGTCATCGTGGTGTCCTCCTTATTTTACGATCCCGGTGCGAATAGTCTTCATTTTGTAAATCTCTTCAAAAGTAGCGCCTGTCAGGTTGATGTGGAAGCGAACCTCAATGCTTGTCTGGGCTTCAAAGCGGTTGTTGCCTTTCGTGCTGTAGCTATGGCCGTTCTTGTGAAAGGTGTAGGTGATGCTCGTCATGGTGTTTTCCTCCTTCGTTTCGGTTTGGTTTCCCTTACCGTGTCTGTATGATAGCTCTTCTTCCGCAAGAAGTCAACAGGTTTTGAAAAATAAATTTGCCTCTTTACAAAAAAACACACCCGTGTTAGAATTACATCAAAGGTGAAAGAACACACCTTTCATTACACTTGCTGGAAGAAGTCAGCACAAAGAAATGGAGAGTGTAAAAAATGGCTGTAACTCGTTCCTTACTGAAGAGCATGGGGCTTACCGATGAACAGGTGGCAACCATCATTGACGCGCATACTGAAACGGTTGAGGGCTTGAAAGCTGACAGGGACAAATTCAAGGCCGATTCCGAAAAACTCACGAAGGTTCAGGCCGAGCTTGACAACCTCAAGGGCGGCGAGGACTGGAAGGGCAAGTATGAGTCGAAAGAGAAGGAGCTAAAGGACTACAAGGCATCTGTGGAAGCCAAGGAAAAGGAATCCGCAGTCAAGGCCGCTTATCGTGAACTGCTTGTCGGAGAGCATGTTGGCGAGAGGCAACTCGATGCTGTTCTTGGAGTGACTGACTTCAAGGATATGAAGCTGGACAAAGACGGAAAGCTGGAAAATGCTGATGCTTTGAAAGAAGCCATCAAGCAGAAGTGGGGCGGCTTTATTACCAACGAGACACACAAAGGCGCTCCCGTTCCTACACCTCCTGCCGTCAATCCGAGCGGTGCAAACAGCCGTGCCGCAGAATTGGCGAAGCGATTTCATGAACAGCGTTATGGCGCGACTCCGACACCCACTCCGAATCCGCAAACTTAAAAAAAGGAGATGAAAACACATGAGCTTTAATGCCAATGATACTGGTCGTGGCTTTGAGGCTGGCTATTTCCTTGTTGACAACGAGGATTGCACTCGGCTGACCAAGACCATTCCTGCCAACCATGCTCAGGTTGTAACCCGTGCCGATGGCACTAAGATTGTTCCTGCTGGTGCTATTTTTCCGGCAAATGGCTCTACTGCTGTAGGTATTGTCTATGAGGATGTAGATGTGACCACTGGTGCTATGCCCGGTTCTGTTGTGACCCGTGGCCATGTTTATAAGAATTTGCTTCCTGCGGCTCCTGTAGCGGACGCTGTAACTGCCATGAAAGAAATCACTTTTGTGAATACTGTTCCGGCTATTACTCGTCCCGTTTTTGAAGCAACCTGATGAAAGGATGATGAAAAATGCTGTTTAAAAACAATATTCTCGGCTTCATCCCGGAACAGGACTGGCTGACTGTCGGCTTTGACGTGACCCGTCCAAACGATCCCATTGATGGTCTGTTTGGCGATGAGCGCACGGACAACCTTGTTGCCTATTGGCAGTCTATTGCGGCTGAATATCAGATTCCCGTGATGGCCCAGTTCCACGGTTTTGACACCGAGGCTCAGAAGACTTTCCGCATTCCCGTTGACACCCAGAGCATCGAAAAGGGCCTGATCAAGGTCAAGATCAACCAGTCTGAGCGTCTGCGCGAACTGAAGCACTCTGGTGTTCAGGGCGATCAGGCCATTTACGATTACGTCATGAATGACGGTCTGCGGCTGGCCGATCAGGTCGTAACTCGCACCAAGGTCGCGAAGAACGAGCTTCTGGCCACTGGCAAGGTTACGATCAAGGAGAACGATCTCGACCTGACCGTTGATTACGGTGTCCCGAACAACCACCTGAATCTGACTCTGGATTTCGGTGCTGGCGCTCAGAGCGACATTCCGACTCAGCTCCAGACGATCGTTGATAATGCGGCCAATGAGGGCATCACTATCACTGGCATCGTTCTGCCTCGCGCCGTCCTGACCAAGCTCCGTGGCAATCTGGCGATCCAGAAGGCTATCAACGGTGCGCTTGGTGCGGAAGCGCTGGTGCGGCGCACGGCTCTGGATGCGTATCTGTCTGAGGAGTTTGGTATTAACACCGTTATTACCAACGACCTGACTTACGCCACTCCCAACGGATTTGATTCCAATGGCCGTCCGCTGGTTGCTCAGCATCGTTACTTCCCTTATAACAAGGTCAGCTTCTTCGCCACCAATCCCAATGGTCGCATTGGCACTGGCCTGTGGGGCGATCCTCCCGAACTGGAAGCGGCTAACGCCTTTGGTTCTGTTGGCGCTTCTGCGGCTTCTCCGTTCGTCTATGTCAGCCAGTGGGCCGAGAACGATCCTGCCGTGCTGTGGACTAAGGCTTCTGCTCTGTTCATGCCTGTGCTTTATAATCCTCAGTCTCTGTATGTCGCGTCCGTGACTGAGACTACTGGCGGTTGATGAGCTATAAGGCACTGGTAGACTTCGCTGATCTTCAAGATGGAAAACGGCTCTATCACGAGGGTGAAACATTCCCTCGTGATGGGCTTTCCGTCAGCGAGAAGAGGCTTGCCGAATTGTCCGGGAGCGACAACCGGGCGGGCTTTCCTCTGATCGGGAAGGTTGAAGAACCGACCGTTGAAGAAAGCGAAGCTCCTGCTCCTGCCGAACAGAAAACTTCCCGGAAGAGAGGGAAAAAGGATGCTTCAACAGGTCTGTGATTTTGTCCATAACTACTTCATCCTCGAAGAACACAGAGGGAAGTTCTCTGTGGCCAACGGCACGATTGCGCTTCCTTTCCTTCTGGATGGACAGCGCTTTCGTATTAGAGGCTCTGCTCTGAATGATGGGATTTACACCTATCACACAGACGGGACAGTCTTCGATGATGATAATTCGGAAGCTGTCGAGCTTGGAACGGAAACTTTCAGCGGCACTATTGACGCGATGGGAGTTCCAAGGCATTTCGATAAGCTCGTTCAGGAGATTTCCGAGTGGCAGACAAAGAATCAGGCCGTTCTTGAAAGCCCATATACTTCCGAGTCCTTTGGAGGGTACAGCTACACAAAAGCGACCGGAAGCGGCGCGAATTCAGGCGGCTTGCTCTCGTGGCAGGACATGTTCCGTGGCAAACTAAACGCTTATCGGAAGATCGCTTGAGGAGGTTGTACCATGTCGCTGATTGACGTAATGAAGGAAGAGTGCGTGATGCTCGACAAGCGCACAGTGCCTGACGGCATGGGTGGCTTTGTCCCGGAATGGGTTGATGGTGCTCCTTTCATGGCGGCGATCATCAAAGACAACACTCTTGCGGCGAGAGTTGCCGAAAAGCAAGGCGTAACGGAGCTTTATACTATAACGGTGGACAAAGGGCTGGAGCTTGATTTCCATGATGTCATTCGGCGGTTGAGCGATGATGCGATCTTTCGCGTTACGTCAAACATCGATGACAGCGAAACACCGAGCGTTGCGACTTTTCAAATCGGTCAGGTAACTGCCGAAAGGATTACAAGAGCGCAACTGAACAAGGGTGGTGGTTGATCGTGGTAAACACAGCACAGGCGCTATATGAGTTCTGGTCGGGATTCGGTATTCCAGCTTATACAACTGACACCGTCCCGGACGAGGATGAAAATGGCGATCCCGTTGTTCCACCTTATATTACTTACAGCCTTGTGGAGACAGAACCGTTTGAATCCGCTACTCACTATGCACAGGTTTGGTATGCCAGCACGAGCAATGCGGAGCTATCACGCAAGGTTGACGAAATAAAAGAGGCGATCGGGGACGGTGTTCGTATTGACTGCGATGGCGGCGTTGTGGTTATCAGACAAAGTACTCCGTTTTCACAGGTCAATGTGGATCAAGACCCGGTCAACCGTTACGCTTATCTCAACTTGCAACTAAACTGTCATCATAAATAAGAGAGGTGGAAAAAATGCCTGTAGCAGGAATGATTACTCCGCTCCGGTCGGACACTTTTAAAAACCTCCAGCTGAATGCTGGCGCGTTTCTGATCAACTTTGATTATGACACCTATGAAGATGCCACTGCTCTGCGGACGGCGCTGAAAACCGCTCTTGCAGATGAGACCAAAATCCTTGGCGCTACTCGTGGCGGTGGTACGTTCGTTGTGACTTCCGAAATCCGCGAGCCGGATGTTGACGGCAAGCGTTACCGTTTTAAGGGAGGCGCTTTCGTGGATTCCGTGGATGCGTATCTTGGTGGCACTCTGGTCGAAATCCGGGCCGACAACCTTGCAAAGGTTCTGGCCACTGGTGATATTGCTACTTCACAATCCGGCAAAAAGAAGACGCTGACCATGCACACGGCGATCACTGCGGATGACTATATCACCAATCTTTGCTGGATTGGCGATCGGTCGGATGGCGGTCTTACTCTGATCGGTCTGAAGAACGCTCTGAACAACAACGGTCTGACGCTGACTTTTGCCGATAAGGACGAAGCCACCATGCCGTTTGAGTTCCATGCGTATCAGGATCAGGTTGAGGATTACGATAAAGCGCCTTTCGAGGTGATCTTTCTTGATGTAACCCCTTAACCGAGGCTTTATCGGGGCTGACGGTAGAGCCAGCAGAGCTTCAGCCAGCTTTTGATCCAAGCGAACAATCTTACACTGCGTATCACGGCTATGACGAAGAACAAAAAGCTGAAATCTTGACCATAAATGCTACTCCTTCTGATGAATCGATTAATGTAAAAATCGTGACTCAGGTATATAGAAGCAGTGCTGGTGGTTGGGTTGATACGGGTATCATTCAGAACGGTTCGAGCTTTAGTCCGGATGACGTTGGAAGGATAAGGATTGTTTGCACTAAAGGATATCAATCCATGGAATATATCGTCTTGCCAATGGTAAAAAGGAGCTGAAAAAGCGGGGCGGGAGTTTCCCGCTCCGCTGATTATTTTTTATGGAGGCACATATGGCAAAAAAGCTGACAGAGCTAAATGGGTGGGAGCTTACAAATGCTCTCGTTGAAATCGCAGAACCGCTTGGAAACTTAGCTGGCGATGATAAAGTTTGGGAAATTTTCAAAGAATGCACTAAGCGTGGCGTTGGGATCAGGCAGAAGGACACTTTCCGGTTCATCCTGACTACTTATGCAAAGCTGATTCCGGCTCTACTTGGAAAAGAACACAAGCTGGACACCGTCCGTATTCTTTCCGTTGTTGAAGGTAAAAAAGTTGAAGAGCTTATGAAAATGAACGGAACAGAACTGCTCCGGGATTTTGAAAGAGCGTTTAAGGAGCAACTGACCCCTTTTTTTACCAAATCCGTGCTTATGGAGTCAGCCGAATAATTCTCGCGCTAACGCAAAGCACGGTTGCTTTGAATGTGAACACACTCGGTCAAGTGCTGAGAGCGAGGTTCGCACAGGAGAAGGTTGATATTTATAAGAGCGAGTTGGTGTATATGCTCGTGAAGAAATATTACAACGGTGTCAAATCTCCAAGCGAGTTTGCAGACAATGTTCTAAGGCCGAGAAAGCTCAAGCCGGATGCGAACATCATCCAAGACCTGATCGACAAATTATAAGGCGGTGGCGCTATGGATTTATTTAATCTTGTGGCAAGACTCACCATCGACTCTGACGAGTATGAGAAAAGACTAAGGCAAGCTGAAAATGCCGCAAAGTCTTTTGACGGCGATGTTGAGGGAACGATCGAGCTAAACGATGAATATTCGTCCGCGATCGAAGAAGCAGAAGCGGCGGCGGCTGGTTTTGACGGCGATGCTTCCGGCACTTTGACAGGAACGGATGATTACACCGATGAAGAAGAGGCCGCACAAGAATCTGCCGATGAATTCGATGGTGACGAAGAAGGAACACTCGAAGGAACGGATGAGTATAGTGAGGTCGAGGGCGAAGCACAGCAGTCGGCTGATTCTTTTGATGGTGATGAAGAAGGAACTCTAACTGGTAAGGATGAATACTCTGATGATGAAGAGGCGGCACAAAAGAGTGCTGACGCTTTTGACGGTGATAAAGAGGGAACCTTGTCTGGAACTGACGAGTATTCCTCGGAAGAAGGGAAAGCGCAAAAATCCGCAGACAGTTTTGACGGAGACAAAGAAGGAACGTTAAGCGGAACGGATGAATATTCGACTGCTGAAAGTGCCGCGCAAAAAAGTGCAGATGCTTTTGACGGAGACGTTGATGGCACGATTTCTGGTACGGATGATTATTCCGAAGAAGAGGAAGCGGCTCAAGCATCTGCCGATGATTTTGATGGCGATGTAGACGGTACACTTACTGGAGTTGATAGCTATACAGAAGAAGAACAGACGGCGCAAGAATCTGCTGATTCTTTCGATGGCGATCGCGATGCGGAACTGAAACTTGATATACAGAACTTCTTGGATGGCATCCTGAATGCCGAATCGAGCGCACAGGGCTTTGAGACAACTTTCGGTGGAATAACTGAAAATCTGGCAGCAAAACTAACTGCGGCTGGCATTACGGCTGGCATCAAGGCAATTTCTGATGCTTTTCAAGAAGCGATTCAGAGCGCGGCTACTTATGCGGACACAGTTGATAAGGGAAGCCGTTCTCTTTCGATGTCAACGGATACATATCAGGTCTGGCAACACGCCCTCCAGCAAAGCGGAACGGACATTTCATCCGTGAGCCGTGGTTGGCTCAACCTTACCGATGCGATCGATACGGCAAAGAACCACCAAGAGGAATGGGCCGAAGATACTGGTGATGTCAAAAAGGCACTCGAACAGATCGGCGTGAATCCGAAGAACTTTGAATCTGTCGATGCGATGTTCGATTCGGTTATTACACAGCTTGCCAAGCTCGAATCCGGCGCGAAACGAGATGCTTTGGTAACGGCGCTCTTTGGGCGTGGTGGCAACGCGCTGAATGCGTTGCTTGATAGCGGCGTAAAAGGCATCGAAGATCTGAAAAAAGAGGCTTATGATCTTGGCCTTGTAATGTCCGGCGAGGATATAAATGCTGGTGTTGCCTATGGTGATGCTATTGCCAATATGAATGCGGCTGTGGAAGCGCTTAAGCAAAATATCGTTTCCGGGTTGTTTCCGTTGCTGACGGATGCCGCAAACATGATTACACAGATCATTGCGTTTTTTAATGGTAGGACGCATGAAAAGGATATCAACGAATGGTTTAGTGATATCGATCAAAACATGGCTGATGCTTTTGCACAAGTAAGCAGTGATGAAGTCACAGCAAACAGCTTGATTTCAACATTAAAATCAATGTCCGATGAGACTGGAAAGTGTTCAGAAAATCTTGGTGTTTGGCAAGGAATCGCAGAAAAGCTAATCGAGATTTGCCCAAACCTTAAAAATCAAATTGATTTAGTTAATGGCACATTTACGGAGCAAAAACAGACGCTCGAAGAAGCAACACAGGCTTGGTTCGATAATGCGAGAGCTCAAGCCGTAACAACGGCATTGCAAGATAAACAAGCGGCACTTGCGAAGAAGTCCGGAGATATAGTTGGAAAGCAAGTTGAGATGCTCGCCAAGCAATCCGAAGCTGAAGACAGAATTGCTCTTGCGAGAAAAAAAGCTAATGAGGCAATTGGTAAAGCGGGATATTCCGAAATGAAAGGATTTACTCCCGAGGACATCGCTGGCTATGATAGTGAACAACTCTGGAAGAGACTTAATTTGCTGTCAAATTCCGCTCGTCCTGCTTGGGATAAAGGCGGCGAAGAGTTGCAAGATGCAATTACACAGGCGGGAGATGCGGCTCAATTATTCCAAGAAGCGGCAGAGCTGTCTTCCGATATTGAAGAGTTGGAAACGGCTCTTGCAAACGCGACAGAGGAATATCAGTCTTATGCAAATGCCGCAAATGATTATCTTAAAAAAATCCAAGATGGAATCAACGCGATTCCAGACAAAAAAACCGTCACGATAGAGCTTGTTGATAACACCGGAGAGGTTGATTTGAAATCTCATGCGAAGGGCTTGAATTATGTTCCTTATGACGGTTATGTTGCTGAACTGCATCGTGGCGAGATGGTTTTGAACCAAGGCCAGAGCCGTCGGCTTGTTGAAGGTGGCATTGATACCCAGTCAATCGCAAATGCCGTTTCCGAGGCGATTGGAAAGTCTATGCAAGGAATGGCTATCAACATGGATGGTTCTGCTGTTGGCAATGTGGTCACCAGCCAAGTTAGCAAAAATCTCGCTTCGCAGATGAAATCGAGGAGGTACACATGATTAGTAGATTTGAGGTTTGGCTTAACGAAGTCGCGCTTTCTTCGATTCATCCTGATATTTATATCCGGGACATAGAGTATACAGTGCCAACCTTGCAGGACACGCTTCATGCGTATGGTTTGCGAAATGGCGCGACACCAATCAAGAGGTATATTGGAAACACGAGCGTTTCTATCACTGTCGAGATTCACACTTACGGAACTGCGGAACGGCAGTCTGCTTGTGAGGGGATTGCGGCTTGGGCGATGAAGGGCGGCATCCTCAGAACAAGCGACAAGCCTGAACGGCGGCTGAACGTTGTTTGTTCTGACGTGCCGACCATTGAAAGCGCTCTCAACTGGACGGACACGGTCACCATTTCTTTTGCGGCTTACGCACTTCCGTTCTGGGAAGACCTGCATCCGCAGGAACTAAAGCTGACCGGAACTTCTGCGACTGGTTCTATGTTTGGTGTCGGTTATGCAGACAGGCCGTTTGTGGCCGTAAATTTAGCCGTGAAGGCCGGGACGCTCACGGAGGTATCTTTCTCCGCAGGAAGCACAACAATCGCTCTGAGCGGCTTGTCGTTGCAAACTGGGGCTATTCTGAAGCTCGACTATGACGAGCGTCACATTTTGACTCTTGTCGGGAACAATCAATCGGTGTATAATAAACGCACAGCAAGCAGTAGTGATGATCTGCGGCTGGAAATCGGTGTTGCAAATCCGATTGTTCTGAGCGCCGACACGACCGTGGAGGCAACGTTCAAAGCAAGGGGGCTGTACTTATGATGGATTACGACATCCGGCTTCCGACCGTTCTGGATGCCACTTTGAATCCCGTCCGCAGAATTACGCCAGTCTCTACAGATATAACTTTGTCTATCAAACCGCTTTCAACGGCAAACATGACCGTTTCGCGAGAAGACGCTCCGGCTATGCATGACTGGGTCGAGCTTTTTACTCCGCACGGGAGCGCTGGCATTTTCCGGGTTGCAACTGTTGACACAACTTACGGAGCGGACACCGTCAAGGTTTCACTCGAACACGGCTTCTGCGTATTGGAAGATGCGATCGCAAACGTGACTGCAACAACCTTGACTTATGTTGCCGTGGACACGAGAAGCACAGAGACGCTTGTACGGTATAGCGGAACAAAGGAACAGGTCGAAGCGGCTTGTAAAGCGTATCAG
>AUXO017518784.1_pt1 | contig 17668 bp, 12 predicted proteins | sample 768731 | NCBI WGS metagenome assembly AUXO01 (sample SAMN02715735, study PRJNA202380) | gut metagenome | biome: sheep rumen | host: Ovis aries | place: New Zealand: Palmerston North
TTTGATGATACAACAACTGAACCAACAGTCTTACCAGCACGCTTTCCAGCACTACTTGTCTATGGGGCTCAAGGTATTTCAGCAGGATATGCCACGAATATCCCACCTCACAATTTAAATGAGATAGTAAACGCCACAATTCATAGAATTGATTATCCAAATTGTAGCTTAGAAACACTAATGAAATATGTCCAAGGACCAGACTTTCCAACTGGTGGAATTGTTGAAGGGAAAAATGGAATTATTGATGCCTATAAAACAGGCAAAGGAAGAATCGTTGTAAAATGTAAATATGAAATAGAAGATTCAAAAACCAGTAAAGCTATTATCATTACTGAAATACCATTTGAAGTAAATAAAGCTTTAATGGTCAAGAAAATCGATGATATCAGAATTGATAAGAAAATAGATGGTATCCAAGAGGTAAGAGATGAGTCTGCATCTGATATCAGAATCGTTATTGAATTAAAGAAAAATGCTAACATTGAATTAATTGTAAATTACTTATTAAAAAACACGGACATGCAAATATCCTATAATTTTAATGTTGTGTCAATCGTAAACAGAAGACCAAAACTACTAGGCTTAGAAGCAGCATTAGATGCTTTTATTGCTCATCAAAGAGAAGTTGTAAGAAGAAGAACTGCTTTCGATTTGGCTCATGCCAAAGCAAGATATCACATTTTAGAAGGATTAATTAAATGTATTTCAATACTTGATGAGGTAATAAAAGTAATTAGAGCTAGTAAAAATAAATCTGATGCTAAAGAAAACTTAGTAAAAGAATTTGCCTTTACCATCGAACAAGCAGAAGCAATTGTAACATTGCAATTATATCGACTAACAAATACGGATGTTGTTGCTTTAGAAAATGAAATGAAAGATCTAGAAAAGAAAATATCAATTTGGGAACAAATATTAAATAACGAAGAAGCTCTAAAACATGTCATGAAGAAAGAACTTCAGAATATTAATAAAGAATATGAAACCCCAAGACTGACTGAGATTCGAGATGAAATAACAGAAATTAAAATCGATCAAACTGCTATGATTCCAAAAGAAGATGTTATTGTTGCAGTTACTAAAGACGGTTATATCAAAAGAACATCGTTTAGAAGTTACACTTCATCAAATCCAGAAGATCTTATCTTAAAAGAAAACGATTACTTGATTGGACTATATGAAATGAATACAACAGATACTGTTTTAGTATTCACATCAGGAGGGAACTATCTCCATATTCCAGTTCATATTCTTCCAGATTTAAAATGGAAAGATATGCCAAAACACGTCAGTAATGTTATTGAAGTACCAGGAGAAGAAACAATTGTAGCAGCTATTCCTGCCTATGACTTTGAAAGTGATAAAAACATAATTATTACAACAAAACAAGGAATGATTAAACGCTCAAAATTAAAAGATTTTAAATTACAACGTTACAACAAAGCAACAAGTTGTATGAAACTAAAAGAAAGTGATGAAGTAATTAGTGTGTTAATAGAAGAATATAATACCGTTTTCTTAACAACCAATACTGGGTATGGACTAAGCTTCAAAACAGATGAAATACCAATAGTAGGAGTAAAAGCCTCAGGCGTAAAAGCTATGAAATTAAAAGATGATTACTTAGCCTCTGTTAACAACTTCTCTTATGAAACTCATGAATTTATTACTGTTATCACAACAAGAGGTACAGGAAAAAGAGTAAGATTATCAGAATTTGAATGTTCAACTCGTACGAGAAGAGGAATTCAAGTATTACGTGAAGTAAAATCAAATCCATATTATGTTTTAACAACGTTTATTGAAGATTCCAAAAACTATGTAGGTCTTAAAAATGGTGAAATAAAAACTATAAAATTGACAGAATTGCCAATAACTGATAGATATTCAACAGGAAGCCAAATTAGTAAAGAAAAGCTAATAGACGCCTTTGCCATAGCAATATTAAAAAGAGCTCCAAAGCATCAAGAACAACTATTAGAGAATATGGAAAATCAAGCTATTAATAAAGAGGAAATAAAACCGCTTCCTAAAAGAGAAAAAATATCTCTTCAAGAAATAGATGATCAACTAATGACAATAGATGATTTTCTAAGTTAAACTAAAAAAGTTATTTAATTATAAATAACAGTATATTATATGATGAACTTTCAATATAAGAGTAAAAATAATTATTAATGAAAAATAGATAGAACTTAATTATAATGTTTCTATCTATTTTTTGGTAAATTCCAATTTTCTATTGATTAAGATATTGCAATCTTTTTACTACATAACAATTTTATCAACATTTATTGAAAAACATTTGTATGTAATAGTAGCAGTATTCTCAATCTTATGTTAAAATTAATTATAATGAAATAGAATACTATAAGGTGGGATGTCAGCGATGCATACTGAATATATAGAAAAAATTAAAAATAAAATTATAGAACATATCAACAACCTAACAGAAGAAGAAATTGATTTTATAGTCAGCGCACCAGAATTATTGCATTTATTAATTCATGAAATAGTAAGACAAAACTCATATTATAAAGCATGGCAATTAATGCAAAATGATTCTCATATAAATATACCAGAAGATATAAAAGAAGATTTTTTTACCCTTGCAGAAGCTTGCAATATTTCTCTAAATTTAGTAGTAGATCAGGATATGCCATTTGAAGGTGGTGACAACAGTCGTATAACGGAAAGAAGTCGCCAATTAATGATAGCACTTTTAAAAGGAGATTCATTTAAAATTGGAGATAATATAGATATAGATGATGAAAAGATAATATTTTTACTAAACAATAAAATATATCATAGATTTGATGAAATAAATAAAATACCTTCAGCAACAATAAGTGATGAAACTTATAATAAGTTTATAAATGAATATCCCAATAAAAATAAAAACTTTCTGTTTATTATAGATTATAAGATAAAAAAAGGTCTACTTCAAGATATTTCAATCGAGGACCTAATGAGATATTTTAATTACAGAAAAGGCGAATATTCTGACCCTAGTAAAACTCAAATGATAGCACTAAGGAAAGTCGTTGAAGAACTAAATAATGCTCCCGATTTATCTACTTTAAGCCGAAAGATAGACTGGAAAGGAATTCATTCATTATATTATTATCTTAATGAACAAGATCTTTATAATGAATTTGTCAAAAAAATATATAATAAAGGATATGTTATAGCTACAAAAGTATTACTAGATAGTAATAGTATTTCAAAAGACGAAATTAAGCAAAAATTGTTAGAAATAATAAAATCAAAACAAACATCACGAGTATATTTAAGAAGTATTACCAATAATGGAAAAGCTTTAAAAGTTTTTGATAGAGATGAAGAAATAGTGAACAGTTTAATAGAAAACGATTATTTGGATATTATATTCGAACACTTTAGCATGGACTTTATTCTGAGTAATTTAGAAAGAATAAAGAATTCTATATTAGCCAAAAAGTCAACAACATATCTTGAAAATTTAGGAGATTATTTGGGACAACTACCTCCAGAATTATTAACAACAATAATAGATAATGTAGAAATATCAAGAATTAACATACTAACAATTCCAGTACAGGAAGGAACTAGTGACATAATAATAAAACTAATTACTAAAAATGTTGTAATTGATAATGTATATATTTCTAGTGACCCTAAAGAGGAAGATATTGAAGTTTCTATAAAACTCATAGAAAATGGATATGCCACCAAACTCATCCCAAATATCAATAAAATACTAACAAACGAAAGATGCCGTCAAGCTATTATTGAGGAGATGAAAAGAAATCCCATTTTTTGCAAGACTCTTTTATCCAAAAAAGTAGGATTGGTAATAGAAAACGATGAATTTTTGGATATATATTTAACCTTTTCTGATGATATGATTGCAGTTATGTTGAATCACTTAAACCATAATGAACAATTGACAGGATTATATAGTCACAAACTTTTTAATAAATTAAAGGCATATTTTTGCAGAAAATACAATTATAATCAAGAAAAGCTAGAACTAATTGAAAATCACTTTGGACCCAATATAATTCGATTTATTGATAATGAAAATATAATGAAAATATTAAATCTCCCAATAGAAGAAATTCAAAAAATACTTAATTTATTTCCAAATACAGAATATACTTTGGATGATATAAGAGCGTCATATGAGTCTCTTGTTCAATATTCATTTGCCAAAAACAAACCAATAGAATATAACATGTTTGCTACACTAATGCATGCTATTCAAGATAATAATCAAGAAAAAATTAACGAATGCAAAGTGCTATTGTTAAGTACAATTGATGATAAGACATTTGAAAAAATATGCAATAGATATAATATTTCTAAGCTAAGTTTAGATGAATATTTTGATTATACAGTAAATCAAATAATTAGTGGAAATAATAGGCAACAACATAAAGACAACCTACATAACTTGGTTAGTAAGTATATAGATATAGAAAGAACTAAATATCGCAATAACCATTATTTTGACAGTAAATATAATGAACATCCTAATTTGTATGAAAATATCATTCAAGCAATAAAGAACAATAATCAAGAATTGTTAGATAATGCAATAAGTATTTTAACTCCATATTTAGATGACGCTTTCTATGAGCAACTTGAGAAAAAATACGATATAGAAGAAGAATTTAAGCATCCTTATATGCTAATGAAAACTATTTTTGAAGGTATTGCAGCATCAGGGTACCAAGTAGAATATCTGGCTTTTTTAAAAACGATAATAAATTATTACTACGAACAAAAAAGAAACCAACAAATTGCACAACTAAGTTTAGATGAAGAATTGGAATTGCCATATTTTTTTGACCCAAAAGTTATAAAAAATTTCCTTGAAAAAAAAGCAATATTTGATCCTAATTATTGTGTTGAATATGACAGTCAAAGAACTCCTATTATAGATTTAGTAATAGAAGAATTAACAAAAGAAGGAATAGATGAAAATGATATCATAACAGTAGTAAGGAGTATAAACGATAAAGCAGTTGATCATATAATGATAGCAATTCAAAACTATAAAAAGAGCTTAAATTATAAATTTGAACAGCTAACATCTGATTTATATAAAGCAGGAGCTATTCCGATGTTAGAAGGAGAATTAAGTTCTCAATCATTACAAGAAATAAATTTAAAAAACTCTCAAACAGATTTATATAGCTATTTAAAATTACGGATGCCTGATCTAGATTGTTTTCTCGATTTGGAAGATAATTATAAACAAGCGTCCAAACAATTAGCTAAAGAAAAATTTAAACGCCTCATCCCTATTATATGCAAGAAAGGAAGGGCTATAATCAACGACAAAACTGTCACAAATCCACAAGGGCAAGGACTTGATGATTTGATTACGTACCAATATCTACAATCTCCTAATCAATACTTTTTTAGGATTAATGGAAAAGATATTTCTATTAGAAAAATAATACATGATACCTTAAAAGAAAAATTAAACTTTGATGATGGTTTATATAGTGAGGCTAAATCATTAATTTTTTCATCTGCTCATCCAGGACAAGAGGTCTTAAAAGCATTAACTGCTAACCATCCTATAGTTAATCAGTCTGGAGAAGTAATATCCCCACTATTGCAAGAAATAAACAGTGATTTAGCATCTAGAAAAAAGTATATTGTTGATAGAACAGAATTGGAACCATATGAGATACTTGCTAATTTAAATTTAGATGTCCTAAGAAAAACAGTTCTCCAAGACGAAGAAGTCTATCAAACATTGATAAAAATAATGAGAACAAAGAAAATTCATTTATTACCTCAATCACTTGATAAATTATTAAAAAAATTAAATATTGATTTATCCATTGATGCAAGTAATATAGCAGGTTTTATAAGTTATTTTGCAACTATTTTAGATGAAACAAAAACAAAATGTCTCTCTGCAAATAAAGAAATGGATATAAGTGTCCAATTTACAACAGCAAATTTACTGGTAAATGCCGAAAAATTTGGAGCGGTATCCTCAGTGTTTAATCAATTACTTACCCCAGAAGATGCTAGGTTAATAAAGTCAAACCCCAAACCAAATCAAGCAATGTATAAATTAGCTAACAATGAAAGATTAAAAGAGGCAGTAGCTCTAACCATTGAACTCTTCCAAAGAAAAGAATTAACAGTACCACCTTTTGAAAAGCAAATTGAATTAAATTCAAGCAAAAGACTAACTGCAATATGTGGAAATTTTACAGCTCCATGTAACTTAAATCACGGAGAAAGAACTGGTTCTTGCATGAGAATTGGAGGAGTTGGAGAGTCCCTTTTCAATTTTATACTAAAAAACAAGAATGGTTTTCATATAAGATTTGAGAATCCAGAAAATCATGAATATGTATCTAGAGTAAGTGGTTTTAGAAATGGAAATACAGTTTTTCTAAACGAATTGCGATTTAGTTGTTCAAAAGACTTTTCTAGCCTGGATGTAGTTGATGCCTGTAAAAAAGTAGCCAAAGAATTAATAGAACAAAGTAAAGATAGTTCTTGCCCAATAGAGAATGTTGTTATTTCTGATAAGTATGCTATGGAAGCAGAACCAGACCTCAAGCCGACTACTATCAATATAAAAAAAGTAACAGCAGGATTAGGAACATTTTATACAGATGTTGATAATAATCCTATTATACTAGCCACTACAGCTAAAGAGGGATTTACGCCAGTTAATTTAGCTAAAAACAAAGTGCCAATTTATTTACCTCTGAGAAGTAGCGTTCAAGAAATAACAGATGAAATAAAAATGATTTCAAAAATAAATAGAATTTGTTCAATAAAAGCTATTTCAAATGGAACATCATATACAGAATTACCATTTTATAATATAGATGGAAAATTTTTATATGGTTTAGCAACTGATGACTGGTTTATTTATGTTAATGACAATCTAGAAATAAAGTATGATATTGTAGATTTTGACTCAAGAGCTCGAAACGAACTATCTGATAATTTACTAATGGTCCAAAATATGATAAGTGAAAATAAAATACAAAAAGAAGGTGCAAATAGTTATGGAATGTAATTTAAAGAAAATTGGAACGATATCAGCATATAATGAATGCCTTCAAACAGGAAAAATTACAACAAGTGACAATAAAGTATATATGTTTTTAAAAAAAGACTTGATAGGTGACTGGCCAATACAAAAAGATTCCCAAGTAGTTTTTAGAGGAGAAATAGTTGCTGGAAGTCTTAGGGCTTACTATATAAAAATTCAAACCTACAATACAGACTTACAAAAAATGTAAAAAGGGGATAATGAAAGGGATATTGTTAATTAATTGTCCTTTTTTACAACAAATTCCAGCTATCATTTAGCAGTCTTTTTTTTGCTTAAATGCATATAATATATCGGTGATAATTATGTCAAAAGAATCATTTAAATCATTTGCAAGACTTCATCCAGAACTTGCAACTACTGTTTTAAAAGGAAATGCTTCCTGGCAACAATTATATGAAATCTATGAAATTTATGGAGAAAGCAATAATATTTGGAAGAATTATTTTACAACAAATTCTATATCCGATAATATTACAAATTCAACGACCACTATCAAAGACTTTGTAAACACGTTTAAAAATTTAGATATGGACTCCGTTCAAAAAGGAATCACTAATATTCAAAAAACGATTGGACTTCTTCAAGATATAGGAATTGGTAGCAAGAACAATAGGTATGATGCAAATTCAATATATAAAAGGTTTGATGATTAGTGAAAAAAGAAACAATAGAAAAAATAAAAACAACTCCTCATCTATATAATTATCTAAGAGATAATTCCCAACATTATCGATATTTGTACCGAGATGATAAATATTTAAAAGAAATAGAAAGATTATCTAAAATAGCTCATAAAGAGAGAACTCTTGATAGAATTGAACAATTAAAAAACAATTTAGACTTAATAAATACATTTCTAAGTGTCATGGAATAATTTTTATGATAGAATAAGACTATGAATGAATTATTAGAAAAATTAGAACAATTAAAAAAGTCTTTAGATTGTGATGAAAGAATTTTAAATTTAAAGAAAGCACAAAAAAAAGTCCTACAAGAAAAAGAATTATTAGAAACAATAAAAAAATATAAAGATACAAACAAGAAAGAATATCTAGAAAAAATAAGTCAGAATAGAAGTTTTCGAGATTATAAAAAAAAGGAGACAGAATGTAATTTATTAATAATGGAAATTAATCAGAAACTGAAAGAAATTCATAATAAAGGTGGAAACTGTTCATGAAAATAATTAGTGGAAAATACAAAGGCAGAAAACTAGAAGGCTTTGATTTGAAAGGAACTAGACCCACCATGGATCGTGTAAAAGAAAGTCTTTTTGCAATGATTCAAGACTATATTCCAAAAAGTATTATTTTGGATTTATTTTCAGGAAGTGGGAATTTAGGAATAGAGGCGCTGAGTGAAGGGGCTGGCTATGCTTATTTGGTAGATTCAAATGCAAAAGCAGTGAACGTTATTAGAAAAAATATAGAGAAAATAGCAATAACAGAAGTAACCATATGGAATATGGATTATCAAAAAGCTTTGGATGAATTAAAAAAGAAAAGTCAAAAAGTAGATATTATCTTTCTAGATCCTCCATATCAAACAAACTATATAGAAGAAAGTTTAAAAACAATTGACCAATATGAATTATTAGCAACAGATGGAATAATCGTTTGTGAAAGTGATGATTTGAAAAAAATCGTTTACTCTAAAAACTTTGTTTCTGTAAAAGAAAAAAAGTACGGCGATAAATATATAGTAATCCTGAAAAAAATATGATAAACTATTCATAGAATAGATGGTGATTCGATGAAAAAATTGGATAATAAGGGGTTTGCAATAACAACAATTGTTTATGGTATATCTATCATGGCAATTATGATAGTAGCAATCTTAATGGCAATAATGTCTACAACTAACACAAACAATAAAAAGTTTGCTAAAGAAATAGAAAGAGAACTAAATAATTTTAGTAAAGCAGAAAGCTCATTTGTCGACAAGGGAACAGGAGAAAACAATGATTATTATCCAACTCCTCAAGAATATACTGTTCCAGACGGAGAAACAGGATGGTACCGTATTGAACTGTGGGGAACCCAAGGCGGAGGAGCAGCAGGAGGATATGGAGCCTACACTTCAGGGATTATAAAATTAAATGAAGGAGATACACTTTATTTTTATGTAGGAAAGCACCAAGAAGGAACAAGCTCAGGGAGAGAAACTGATGTAAGAATTCAAAGTGGAAACTATAATGATAGCACCTCTTTATTAACTAGAATCATGGTGGCAGCAGGAGGAGGAAGTGCTTCTGCTCCTGGTGGCACTTTAAAAGGATACACTACAGGAATGACTGCTCAAGGGGGGTCCTTAAAATCAGCCAGTGATGGAAGTGACTATTCTTTATTTAATAACGGTACCAATGGAAGTCTAGTAGGTTATTTGCCAACCTATGAAACTGACAAATTGCTAGCTGTAGACCAATTACCACCAGAACAAGTAGTAACAAATCTAGTTGCAACCAACAACAACGGGGGAGGAGATGGCTATGTTCCATCTTCCTCTCCTAGCGTTGGAGGAGTTTCTTTCATAGCAGGGTATGCTGGAAATTATGCTTATTTTTCAAATGAAACAGGCACTAAAGTTTCTAAAAATTCCAAAGTACACTATAAAAATCAAATTACCGAAGAAGAAAGAGACTATTATTTTATAGATAGTAGAATGATAGCTGGAGTAAACAAAGGAGATGGAAGAGCTAAAATTGAAAGAATAATAGCCACAGAAGAATCCTCAAATGTATTGAAGCAAAACGAAAAATTTATAAATGTTAGAATAATACGTGATTGTAACGACTCAGGCCAAGCCACCAAAATATCAGCTATTAAAGACGGAGAAGACATAGCAATTAATAAAACATTAGTAGATGTCGGAGCCTGTAAACAAGTTGATTTAGGTAGTAAAACAAGTTTAAGTGAAATTGCAACATGGCATACAGACGGTATTGACTTAAAAAATCATACAATTGCAATCTGTAAAAAATCCACCTGTGCTGAAGGAGAATGGAAGTATATAAAAGGAAAAAGTTCAGAAACGGAATATTCGGAAACAGAAACAGTATCCGGCATTCATATTTCTGCCTATCAACCAGATTTTACAACTACCATTCCTAAAAAGGGAACTTATTATGTATTCCCAGTTCTATATGAAAATAAAATTATGACAGCTCAATCAAATTCAGAATCAGAAAGCACTCCAATAAAAGCTGAAGTATTAGAAGGCACTAAATCACAAAAATGGTCGATTGAGGAAATTCCTGCTCGAACAAATCCAAAGAAAAAAGCTGATGGGACGTTTGTTGCAGAAACAGAATATAAAATTGTAGAACTAGGCCAGTATAAATCGTTAAATATAGCCGCTGATCAAAATAGAGTAACAAATGAAATAGCTGCTAGCCAAGCATTTAATAATTATGCTAGAAATGAGCCCCAAATATGGAAAATAAAATCTCTAGGAAATGGAACATACACTATATCAACAGTAGTAGAGCCAGTGGACGAAGATATTCCATCCGGCAACATACTACCGCTTCCATTCCCTATAAATCAAAATATTGCAGAAAATTATCAAAATTCTTTTATCATAGGAAAAAACAATGCAGATACCCAAAGATTCAAATTAATTTCGTTAGAATATAGTAATGAGTAGTAAAAGATACTACTTTTTATTTTTTTAGCACTTTTCCTTGACAAGTGCTAAAAAGAAGAGTAGACTATACTTAGCACTCGAAGAAAAAGTGCTAGGAGGTTAATTGTTATGTTGAGTGAAAGACAGAACAAAATCTTGAAACTAATTGTTGAAAAATACATAAAAAACCCTGTTCCAGTAGGTTCAAAAGTAATTTCAAAAACCATCAATTGCTCAAGTGCTACTGTACGAAATGAAATGGGAGAACTTGAAAAACAGGGATTGCTAGAAAAAACGCACACTTCATCAGGAAGAGTTCCATCAGAAGCAGGATATCGCTATTATGTTGATAACCTAATGGAATTAAAAAAGATGAATGGTGAGGACATGTTAAAATTACAAATGGTTTTTCGCAACCAACAACTAGCTCTATCTGATGTTATAACAAAGAGTTTGCAGGTAATATCGGATATGATGAACTACACAACCGTAGTGCTAGGTTCAAAATCTCATGAGAATCTTCTAAAAAAAGTAGAAGTAATTCCGATTGATGATGAAAATTTAACTGTAATCATAGTAACAGATAAAGGACATGTAGAACACAAAACAATTAAGTTAAAGGATGTTTCTTTAGAAGAAGTTGAAAAGACTGTCAGCCTCATTAATAATTTAATCACCGGTACCCCAATTGATGAAGTAGGAAAAAAACTAGAGTTTGAAATCAAACCAATCATAGGAAATTATGTAAAACAACATGAACAATTATATAATGTTTTCTACCATGTATTTACTGATTTCACTAATCAAGAAATCAACGTCATGGGAAGAAATAAAATGTTAGAACAACCAGAATTCTCAACAAACATTGAAAAAATAAAGAATGTCTTTAATAAATTAGACGAAAAAGAAATTTTGAATAATATCGAAGAAGATGACGACAACAATATAAAAGTCTATATTGGAAACGAAAACAATATTGATAGCGATGTAACGGTTATTCAAACAAAGTTTAAAAAAGGAAATGAAGAAGGTACCATTGCCATCATTGGGCCAAAACGAATGGAGTATGACCGTGTTGTTGGCTTATTAGATTATATGAAAAAAAATATAGAAAGGTAGGCTTTTATGAGTAAAAAAGAGAAAAAAGAAACAAAAACAGAAGAACCAGAATTGCTAGAAGAAACGAAAGAATTAGAACAAGACACAAAAATAAATAATGAGATGTTAAAGTTAGAAGAAGAAATACAAAACTTAACAAAAGAAAATAAAACCCTAGAAGAAAAGGTTAAATTGATTCAGGCTGATTCAATAAATTATCGAAAAAGAAAAGATGAAGAAACAGCAAATGCATTAAAGTATGCGAATCAAGATATTATTAAAGACCTGTTGAATGTTGTTGACAATTTAGAAAGAGCACTAAAAAATAGTGATAACTCTGAAGGCGATGATAGCTCTGAAAAAATCAAAAAATATCAAGATGGGATTCGTCTTATCTATGAAAATCTTATGAGCATTTTAACAAGCTACGGAGTTACAGAAATAAATCGTGTTGGCGAAATATTTAATCCACAAGAAGAACAAGCTCTTCTAACAGAATGTGTAGAAGACAAAGAAGACGAAGTTGTCTTAGAAGTATTATTAAAAGGATATAAATTAAAGGATCGAGTTATTCGGCCAGCAAGTGTTAAAATAAATCAAAAATAATAAAAAAAGGAGAGAAATATATATGAGTAAAATAATAGGAATCGATTTAGGAACAACCAATTCATGTGCTGCTGTTTTAGAGGCAGGAGCACCTAAAATAATACCAAACCCAGAAGGAGGAAGAACAACACCATCTGTTGTTGCTTTCAAAAAAGGAGAAAAGATTGTTGGAGATGCTGCGAAAAGACAAGCGCTAACTAATCCAAATACCGTTATTTCTATCAAAAGAAAAATGGGAACAAAAGAAAAAGTAGAATTAGAAGGAAAAAAATACACACCAGAAGAAATTTCAGCTATGATTTTATCTTATATTAAAGATTATGCCGAGGCATATTTAGGAGAAAAAGTAGAAAAAGCAGTTATTACAGTACCAGCATATTTCAACGACTCACAAAGACAAGCAACAAAAAATGCAGGTAAAATTGCCGGATTAGAAGTAGAAAGAATTATCAATGAACCAACTGCCGCTGCCTTATCTTATGGACTTGAAAAAGATGAAGGACAAACAATTTTAGTATACGACTTAGGTGGAGGTACTTTTGATGTATCAATACTAGAATTAGGAGATGGAGTATTTGAAGTTAAATCAACTGCCGGAAACAATCATTTAGGTGGAGACGACTTCGATGAAAGAATCATTGACTACTTAGTAAAAGAATTCAAAAAAGAAAATAAAATTGATTTAAGAGATGACAGCATGGCAATGCAACGTCTAAAAGAAGTAGCTGAGAAAGCAAAGAAAGATTTATCAGGAATGGTATCTACTCAAATTTCTGCACCATTTATTGCAAAAGGGGAAGATGGAGAACCAGTTCACTTAGATATGACACTAACTCGTGCCAAATTTGAAGATTTAATTTCTGACTTAGTAGAGTCTACAATTGAGCCAGTAAGAAAAGCAATAAAAGATGCTAAGATATCTAAGAAGGATATCGATAAAGTAATTCTAGTTGGAGGTTCAACTCGTGTACCTATGGTATATGATTTAATAACAAAAGAATTAGGAAAAGAACCATCCCGTGAAGTAAATCCAGATGAAGCTGTAGCCATGGGAGCAGCTATTCAAGGAGGAGTATTAACTGGAGACGTTAACGATATTGTATTATTAGATGTTACCCCATTATCATTAGGTGTAGAAACATTAGGTGGAGTAATGACTACATTAATACCAAGAAATACAACAATCCCAACTTCACATTCTGAAATATTCTCAACAGCTGCTGATAATCAACCAGGAGTAGATATTCATATTCTTCAAGGTGATCGTCCAATGGCTGCTGATAACAAAACACTTGGTAACTTCCAATTAACAAACATTCCACCAGCACCACGTGGAGTTCCACAAATTGAAGTAAAATTTGATATCGACGCTAACGGAATTGTAAACGTCACAGCAAAAGACTTAGGAACAAATAAAGAACAATCTATAACAATTACTTCAACAACAAACTTAAGTGATGAAGAAATAGAAAGAATGCGTAAAGAAGCCGAAGAAAATAAAGAAGCTGATGAAAAGAGAAAAGAAGAAGCAGAAATTAAAAATGAAGCAGAACAAATGGTATTCCAAACAGAAAAAGCAATCAAAGATTTAGGTGATAAAGCAGATAAGAAAGAAGTAGAAGAAGCAGAAGATTTAATCAAGGATTTAAAGAAAGCGCTTGAAAAAGGAGATATCGACGAAATCAAAGAAGAAAAAGAAAAACTTCAGGAAAAAGCTATGGCCTTAGCAACAAAAGTATATGAACAAGCTGCCAAAGAACGTCAAGGCGAAGAATCAAAAGGCAATGCAGAAGAAGACAAAAAAGAGAAAAAGGAAAAAGAAACTGACGTAGAAGAAGCAGATATTGAAGAAGAATAATACAAAATTAGAAGTTCTATTTTATAGAACTTCTAATCTCTGTATAGAGAAAGGAGTATCATGCAAAAATATAATAATAGAAAAGATGTTCCCGACAAATACAAATGGAATTTAGCAGATTTCTATAAAAGTGAAGCAGATTTTAACAAAGCAATAAAAAAATGCCAAAAATCAATTGTTGAGCTAGCAAAATATAAAGGATGTACGAAACACCCCAAGCTATTATATGAATTTTTAGAAAAACAAACAGAATGTATAGCATTATGGCAAAACTTATATGTATATTCGTATCTAATTAATGATCAAGAGTTGGGAAAAAAAGAATCTATAGAAAGAAAAAATACTACAGAGCAATTAAATCTAGAGCTGGAGAACCATATCAATTTTTTTGCTCCAGAACTTCTAAACTTATCAGATAAAGAATATGAAAGTTTATTTATAAAAGAAGAAAAATTAAAAGAATACCGTAGTTATTTGGATAGAATATACCGTGAAAAAGCACATATATTAACAGAGTCAGAAGAAATAATCATTTCAAAACTAACAAATTCTATGAATCATTTTGATGACCTGTCTTCTTTATTAACAAATCAATTACATGATTATGGGACAGTAACAATAAACAAAGAGGAAATAGCAATTGCTCCAAATAATTATAATCATTTAATGAAAAACAAAAGCGATAAGATTAGAAAAGAAGTGCGTGATAAGTTTAACAAAGTATTATCTTCTTATGCTCCAAGCAACGCTCTATGCCTATCTAGTTATATTTCAATGAATGACACAATTGCCCAAATAAGACATTTTTCATCGTCATGGGAGGCTAAATTATTTTCCACTAATCTAACAGAAGGTATTTTTAAAACACTAGTAAATACTGTAGAAAATAACTTAAAATCTTTACAAAAGTATTATGATTTAAAAAAGAAGACACTAAATTTAAAAAAATTAACCTCATATGACTTAACTTTAGAATTAGCTCCTTATGACAAAGAATATACCATAGAAGAAGGACAAGAATTAGTATTAAATGCTATAAAACCACTAGGGGAAACATATTATAAAAAATTTAAAAAGATAATTGATTGTCACTATATTGACTATTGCCAATATAAAGGAAAGCGTAGTGGGGGATATAGCTTTTCTACAATAGATAAGCCTTCACGAATATTAATGAATTATAATGGGGATTTATCATCAGTGTCCACAATCGCACACGAAGGTGGTCATAATGTCCACCATCAGTTCATCACAGAAAATAATCTGCGTCAATACCGAAATCAATCAAGCATTGTTTGTGAAGTAGCATCACTTACCAATGAATGCTTATTATCTAGCTATTTAGCAGAACATGGTAAGACTAAAGAGGAAAAAATGGCAGGAATTGCTAATATACTAAATGTAATTGTAAGTAATTTATTTGGAGCTGTACGAGAAGGTAAAATGGAAGAAGAAATGTATCAGCATGTTCATGAAGGGCTACCTTTAACCAAAGAATACTTAGATGACCTAAGTTATAATTCATTATCAAAGTATTATGGAAAATCAGTTGAATATGACCAAAAAATTAAAAATTCATGGATAACTCGAAATCATTATTATATGCATTTCTATCTTTATAGTTATGCCATATCAATTTCCGTTGCTTGCTCTGTAGCTAAAAAAATATTAGCAAATGACAATGAAATGTTAAATAAATATCTCCAGTTTCTAAAAGTGGGTAGCGATAAATGGCCTACAGAGATATATGAAATTTTAGGAATTGATTTAAAAGAAAAAAATGTTTATCAAGATGCAATTGAATACTTTGATTCTATGATAAACAAATTTATCGAGATTTCAGAAGAATAGAGGTGAAAAAATGGCAACAAAAAGAGATTATTATGAGGTGTTGGGGGTTTCAAAGTCTGCATCAGATGCTGAAATAAAAAGTGCATATCGAAAAAAAGCCAAGCAGCTTCATCCAGATTTAAATAAAGATGATCCACATGCTGAAGAAAAATTTAAAGAAGCTCAAGAAGCATATGCTGTATTATCTGATGAAAATAAAAGAAGAATGTATGATCAATTTGGACATGAAGGGATATCTGGTAGAGGAGCAAGCCCTTATGGATATGGTGGTAGCTACACAAACTTTGATGCCTCAGACTTTGATTTTGGAGATATCTTTGATTCCATTTTTGGTGGCTCTGGTGGAGGATTTGGAGGATTCTCTGGCTTTGGAGGAAAAACAAGTTCCAAAAGAGCAACTCGTGGCAGCGACGTTCTAATGAGAATGAACTTGGATTTTGAAGAAGCAATTTATGGTTGCGAAAAAAAATTTAATTTAGATGTTATCGAGGACTGTGACGAATGTCATGGTCACGGAGGCTTTGACAGAGAAGATTGCGCTACCTGCCATGGAACAGGAAGTGTTACTACTCAACAGCAAACAATTTTAGGGGCCTTTATGTCTCGCTCAACTTGTCCAAAATGTAATGGGCTAGGTAAAACATACAAGAGAAAATGTAGCGAATGCAGTGGCAAAGGAAAAGTTAAAGTTAAAAAGAAAATCACAATTAATATACCAGAAGGAATTAATACTGGTGATCGCCAAAGAATAAGCGGCAAAGGGAATCCAGGAACAAACGGTGGAGAAAGTGGAGACCTATATATAGAGTTCATAGTCAGTGAACATGATTATTTTGTCAGAGAAAACGACGACATTTATCTAGAAGTACCATTAACAATAACTGAATCTATTTTAGGATGCAAAAAAGAAATTCCAACAATTTATGGAAATGTAAAAATAAATATAAGCCCCGGAACAAATAGTGGGGATAAACAAAGAATTAAAGGCAAAGGAGTAGACAACAAATATAGAAGACATAAAGGTGATATGTATCTAATTTTTAAAGTATACACTCCAAAAAGCCTATCACGAGAACAAAAGGTATTGATAGAAAAGCTATCACAAACTCCATTAGAAACAGAGGAAATCAAGAAATTTAATAGATTTACAGAAAAAAATGGCTAGATTAAATTCAAAAAGAACCAGATAAATCTCAGGTTCTTTTTTAGTGCCTTTTAAGCAAATCTGCATCAAGATTGCCACCTTTTTACATAATATAGTCAAAAAATTAAAAGTTAATCTTTTTCCTATTGAGTTTTTCCTATGTTCAAGATAAAATATAGTAAAGGAGTGAGAGAGTGAGTAGAGCAGAATTAAAACAATGGGCAAAAGAAAAGATTAAGGGACATATCTGGGAAATCCTTATTCCGCTTATAGTAGCAGGGATACTAACAAACTTAACAATTGGCCAAAAAGCTGTATATACAGAAGGCGAACTTAAAGTAACGGGAGGAGTAAATTTATCTGTTTTCTTCTATTTCGTACAAGTTGGTTTGGCATACTT
>AUXO011914963.1_pt1 | contig 17667 bp, 11 predicted proteins | sample 768731 | NCBI WGS metagenome assembly AUXO01 (sample SAMN02715735, study PRJNA202380) | gut metagenome | biome: sheep rumen | host: Ovis aries | place: New Zealand: Palmerston North
TGCAAGTTCATCAAGGTTTAATGAAAGACTTGAAATTGTCTTTTGGAGCAATGGTATATATTGTTAATGCTTCACTTGCTGATCCAACAAATGATTCTAATACCATTAAACTTCGAGAAGTTCAAAAAGAGATAGTAAAAAATAATAGTACAATTATTAAAGGCTCTGATTTTCCTTACACTGAGCTTTCAAAGGGAAATAAAAGTATTTTTTGCCCATCTGATAATATAATCCATTTGAATTCTGCTGGGTTAAGTCAAGTTGGTCGTGAAATAGCAATTAATATATATAAATCCGGAAAAATAAAAAGTCCTAGTAAAAACTAGAACTTTTTTATTACATCTATTAGCTAGCTAATTGTCTAAATTGTAGTGTTACATCTAATTTGGCAGTTCCATCGGCTGCTAGTGTATCGGCTGCATTATCCATAGTTGCATTAGCACTATCATCCCATTTTATGAAAACTCGAATTGTTTTTGTTTTAACACTAGAACTATATAACATAGTATCTTGAAATAATGGATTAGTTATATTTGTTACAAGATCACCATTATCAATTTTATAGCCAGTAACTACTAAATCTTGAACTGCGCTTGTACTATTAACTCCAACATTTAATGTATATTGGAATGAAACATCTGCATCAGATGCATCAACTATTAAATCAAAATATCCTTCACTAGTTGGAGCAATTATATCATCAGAAATATTATCGTTGTGATAAAACGTTGGTGTTATAACAGCAGTGGCAGTGTTATTTGCACGAATATCATTATTATTAACTAAAATTCTCCATCTTGCGACTTTTATATTAGTTGTTTCATTTAAAGTTGTTAAATATTTAGCATAAGAGTCATGAACTAAAAAGACTGTTATAGATAAAAAAATCATTGCTAAAGCTAATGTAATATATAATCTTTTATTCATAATTCACCTCTTTTACTAATTAAATTATATCATAAAAATGTCAAATATAATTATCGGTTTACATAAATGTGTAAAGTTAGATTGAAGCAAAATTAAAACTATGTTAAAATCAAGATGGAGTGATATAGGATGGCTAAAGAAGTTGTAGTAACTGCGAAAAAGATCAATCGCCGTGAAAAATTTAAAAAACGTTTAAAAATAATTATGCTATCATGCTTTCTATTATTGGTTATTACTTTTTTAATTTTAAGTATAATCTATAACGGAGGTAAATTTACTGTAACTTTGGACCCAAACTTTGCCTTAAAAACAGGTATAGTTATATATGAAAGTAAAGAATATAAAGAATCAAAAGGTCGATTATATGCACAAGATATGGACTTTATGGATAATATATCAATAAATTGGTTACCAAATGATATTGATAAAGAAAAAGATGGTTCTCATAATGGCCAGAACTATATTGCATATACATTTTATGTTGAAAATGAAGGTAATGAAGTTCAGAACTATTGGTACAGCGTTACTATTGATGATGTCATAAGAAATGTTGATGAAGCAGTAAGAATTATGATTTTCAGAAATGGCGAAAAGACAGTTTATGCAAAGAAAAACTCTTATACAAATAAACCTGAAAAAGACACAAAAGAGTTCTATTCAAGCGAGTTTGCTGTAATGGAAGGTCGTAAAGATTTTAAGCCAGGTGATGTTGACAGAATAACAATAGTCATATGGCTTGAAGGTGACGACCCTGATTGTGTTGATGCATTAATTGGTGGCGAAATTAAGATGCATATGGATATAAGAGAAGAACATATTGATCAAAACAAAGAAGGTGATGTTAATGGCTCAAAAGAATCAAAACCAGAGACAAAAGAATCAGATTCCAAGAGTAATGAAACAGCAACTCCAACAGAATAATTATTCAAAAAATCGTAGTAAGAGATTATTTCTATTGCTTATACTATTGTTTGCGTTAGGAATAACTCTTACCACTTCATCATATGCATGGTTTACATCAAACCGTATTGCCACAGTTTGGTTGATGGATGTAAAAGTTGCTGCCCAAAATGGCATTGAAATATCAGCTGATGCTATTAAGTGGGGACCAGAAATAACAATTGAAGATTTGCAAGATGCCCATCTTACATATCAATCTAGTATTAATCAATTACCAGTTGTTTTAGAACCTGTTTCAACAATTGGTGAAGTTGAAGCTGGTCAATTAAAGATGTTTTATGGTAAAGTTGAAAATGCTAGAAATAGTTCAACAAACTTTACCCTTAGAACGTCGAGAGAGCAAGATGAAAGAGGCTTTGGCGAAACATTTAATGCTAAATATTTAGCTTTTGATATTTTCTTAAAGACAAATACTCCAACAAATCTTTATTTAACTGAAGAGTCAGGTGCAACTTACAATGGCACTGATGGAGAAGAATCTGCAGGTATTGAAAATTCAATGCGTTTTGCATTTGTAGTTGAAGGTAACACTGAAGCAAATAGTCCAGTTTCAACAGCACAATTAATGAGGACTAGTAACCGAAACAATGTTTACATATGGGAACCAAATTATAATACTCATACAGCTGCTGCAATAGAGAATGCAAGAGATGTTTATGGTATGAATATTTCAGCACCAAGTGGAGTTTTACCTTATGAAGGCGTAAAAGCTGAAATTCCAAAAGATGCTGGTGTAATGATAAATACTGCAAAGCGTGCTAATTTCCCAGCATATTTTGATGTTGTTAAAGTTGATTATACCAGCAAAGCTGATTTTAAAGAATACATACAAGTGTTTAATTTAGAAGCTGGAATAACAAAAGTTCGCGTTTATGTTTGGATTGAAGGTCAGGATGTTGACTGCGAAAACAATGCTGCTGTAGGCGGCATGAAATTGAATTTACAATTTACAACAAACCCATCTTAAATATGGGTTTTTTTAGTGCTTTTCTATATACAAAAAAGTGACAAAATATGGTATAATTGATATTAGTAGAAAAGTAGGTGAATGCGAATGAAAATGATTAAAGAAATCAAAGCAAAAATTGCTTCTTTAAGCCTAAGTGCTAAAGTTCGCATTTTATCTTCTCTTTTTTGTGTTCTACTTTTAATAGTTGGAACGATTAGTTATTTTGCAACATTTAGTGAAATGTCAATTGCATTTACTAATGATCCAAGTTATGTCAGCAGTAAAGTTGAGGGTGCAACAGTATATGTCAATGAATTAGTAAACGATTTAAATTTCTATACTGGTCAGAACTATATTTATTCAAGTAATGGTTCACTTCCAACAACGGCAAATAAAAATATTTATACGGAAAACAATTTAGTTCAAACAAAAGTAACATATCATGGTCAAGATATTACTAACAGCAATCATGGTTATGTATCACCAAGCGAGTTACAAGACACATATATTTATTTTAAAGCATATCCAGTTGATAATAATAATACTAATTATACTACTGATGATTTTGTCTTAATTGAATTGATTGATAATCCATTTACTAGAAGACCAAATGGTAAAGGATTTAATGGCTGGATAACAACTTATAATGGAGCAATTGTAAGTCTTGATATGGACTACTACAAGCGATATGTTAAAATTCCAATTACATATACAAATAATGTACCAAATAAAATTGAAATTGAATTTTATGCGACATGGATTGATGCAGCAGAAGCATCAATTACGACTTTAGGTAGCAGTGGTTGGTTTAATAATGTTAATCCATGGGATGATGCTATAGATAATCTTGATAGTGCTGGATTACATCAAATGAACATCACTGAAAAAAGATACCGTAATGATAATATGGAGGGCTTTTTCCATCAGATAACAATCTATAGATATGCAAGTTATGTTGGTTATTATGATGATCGTGGTAATGCTTATACAAGTGGCACTTGTAACACAAATAGAGGTTGTATAGTTTATCAAAGAATTACAAATGAAATATTTAATCAAAATTCAACTTATTATTCAGTCGTCAATGGACGTATGGCTTTATACGATAACGAGGATAAAGCCTATTGGGTTGTAGCTCCAGCATATGAAAACAAAAATATGGCATCATATTTTAGGGCAGTTCATATAAATAATCAAGCTTCATATACTGGATATTATAATAATCAAGGTGAAATACAAACTGGTACTTGTACTACAAATAATGGATGCAATTACTATGAATTAATTCAATATAGTAGTAATGGTACTCCAAATATAGCAAATACTGATGATACATATTATTATTTAACAACTAGAGATACAAATATCGTTTATTTAAGAGTTGATAATTTAGCTAGAACATGGAGTTCAACAACAAAGCCATTCACATTTACTGCAGTATATAATGGTGCTCTTGGTAATTATAGTTGGACTGCAAACAATCTAACAGTTACTTGCTATAGCGATGTTGTTATTGAAAATATGGAAATATATGGACCTACTAGGACAAATGATTATGCACCTCCATATTCAACAAACTCAACTGGTAGTTTAATAGTAAACTTTCATAACGTTAAACTTGGTCGAGGCCTAACAAGAAGTGGCACAAGATTAAATTTTGCCGGTATTATTGGTGGAACATCATCAACAGGTAGCAATGGTAATCCTACTAAATATAGTCTATTAATTGAATCTGGTTTCTATAACGGAATTGGTGTTGTTTATGGAGCTAGAAGTAGTAATACTCAATATAATGCTTACGTTTTAGCTAAACCAGTTTATGGTAATGATTATGATAAAGCACATAATAAAGATAACGAAAAATTAGATGTTTATTACACATCAGCAGGAAGCTGGAGTGGAAATATATATGCTTCAACAAATACAACTACTTCAACAGAAATTTCAGTTGATTTAATCGTTAAAAGTGGATCATTTGGTAGCAATCATTATGATTATGCTGCAGGAATTTATGTTGGTGGGTTAAATTATGGTGAACATCGTTCAACTAGAAGAGCACGCATTGAAGGCGGACACATATATAACTTAATTGGTGGACCACTTGTTCCATCATCACGTGCAAATGTCAATGATATCATCATGAATATAAGTGGTGGTGAGGTTGACATGGTAATTGGTGGCGCCGGACGAAGTGCAACTTATGGAAACAGAATTATCAGTGTCACTGGTGGAAAAATTAACTATAGTGTCTTTGGAGGATCAAACAGTTATAGTGGCGCTGACGGCGAAGGAACTTTAAATGGATCAACTTATGTATATGTTGGTGGAAATGCTACAATCGGCGATGAAGATTTGGTAGAAGATGAAACAAAATTATTTGGTGCTGAAGCTGGGTCAGTATTTGGTATCGGAAATGGTAAAAATGGTACATCAACAATTGGTTCTGCCGATAATTCAACAATCGTCATTGATGGTGGTGCAACTATTCTTGGTAATGTGTATGGTGGTGGTAACTACGGAGCTACTGGAGTAAGTAGTTCAAATACCACAACTTCATCTACTATCGTAATGTATGATGGTATGGTCAAAGGCGATATTTATGGTGGAGGTAATAATAACGGTTCTGGTGATAACAGTACTGTAGCAACCATCGATATAACAATGTATAAAGGTAATGTCCTTGGATCAATATATGGTGGAAGTAATGCACAGGGAACAATTTATGGTAGCACTAACGTAAAAGTATATGGTGGTGAAGTTAAAAATAATGTCTTTGGCGGAGGACGAGGAGGATATGAATCCAATAGTTCACCAGGAACATTTGTAGTAAGAAATGCAAATGTAACAATCGGAGATAGTAATATAACAACTACACCAATCATAAATGGAAGCGTTTTTGGTGGTAGTGCTTATGGTACGGTAAATGGATCAACAAGAACAACAAATTTATCAAACTATAATACAAGTGTAACAGTCAATAAAGGTCGAATTACAAATGTCTTTGGTGGAGGCCAAGGAAGTAGTACATTTGAACCATATGTTGAAGGAAATGTAACTGTAACTATAAATGATGGAACAATTACTAACGTATATGGTGCAAATGATGCCGCTGGAATTCCAAACGGAACTATATCTGTTTATTTAAAAGGTGGAACAGTTCAAAATACATTTGGTGGTGGAAACCAAGCTGGTGCTAAAACAACTAATGTTTATTTGCAAGGTGGTTCTTCTTCACGTATCTTTGGAGGATCAAACACTACTGGAACTGTAACAACAGCAAATGTTACATGTACTTCAGGAACTTGTCCAACCGTTTATGGTGGTAATAATTTAGGAGGTTCAACAGGAACCACTAATGTCACTATAAATGGTGGTAATATCACAACCGTTTATGGTGGTGGAGAGCAGACAGATGTAACTGTTGCAAGTAACGTAACATTAAAAAGTGAAGTAACAACATTGTTTGGAGGATCAAACACAGCTGGAACAGTTAGAGAAAGCCGCGTAACTATTCAAAACGGAATTGCCAAGAATATTTATGGTGGTAACAACGATGGTGGTACAACAACTAATACTAATATTACAGTTGATGGTTGTGTTGCAAATAACATTTATGGTGGTGGTAAAAAAGCACCATCAACAACATCAACAATTAATTTCAATCATGGATATTCTGGGAATGTCTTTGGTGGTGGTAGTGAAGCTGGAGTAACTACAACTAATGTTAATTTAAATAAGGGCTTAATTTTAAATACATTTGGTGGCTCTGATATGAGTGGTGATGTAACAACAAGTAATGTTAAATCAATTAATGGAAACATTAGTAAAGATAATATTGCAGTAAGTGTTACAAAATCAGTAAGTAATGTTAATCAAACTAATACAACAGATCACTTATCTAGTGAAAATCTTGCTGTAACAATTAGTAACAATACAGGAGCTACATTAACAAGATGGACATTATATTTGATAACTGGTCCTGCAGTTCTTGATTCAAACTGGTCAAGTGCAACAATCACATATGACTCTGGGGCATTTAAAGTCACTGAGAAAAATCAATACTATGGAACAAATACAATTGTTGCAAGTGGAAGTTATAATTTTAATTTTAATATTCATTCATATGTTTCTTATGATGATTTTGAAATAAAAGGATACGTTATTAAAGGTTATGATTCATCTAATAATGAATATATTGCTTATAGCTATAATGGACTTGAAGTTGATAACCTTTATGGTGGAAATAATGCCGGAGGTGTAACAAGTTCTGCTAACATCGATCTAGACCATGGTACTATTAACAAACTATATGGTGGTGGAGATTACGCTGTAACAGGGACATCAGATGTTTCATTAGAAAATGTAACAATAAAAGATAGTGTATTTGGTGGCGGTGATAACGCAGCAATAACATCTGTAACTGCAAATATTAATAGTTCAACTATTGGATCTCAAGCACATCCAGGAGCTATATATGGTGGCGGTAATAATGCTGCCGTTAACCATACAGTAGACTTAACTATCGAGGGAAATACCCAAGTTAATGGAAATGTCTTTGGTGGTGGAAATAACGGAGATGTATTTGGGCAAATCACATTAAACATTGATGAAAGTAGTATAACTAATGTTTACGGTGGTGGAAATAACGCTGATGCTAAAGATAATATTGAAATAAATGTTCAGGAATTGACAGCTACTAATTTCTATGGCGGTGGAAATTTTGGTAAAACATTAGGTACTATTACTACTGGAATTGCAGATTCAAGTTTATCTAACAACATCTATGGTGGCGGAAATAACGGAGATGTTGATGATGAAGTTGACTTAGAAGTATCTGGAACAACTGCTCAAAATATTTATGGTGGTGGAAACAATGCCAAAGTTGATAGTAATGTTGAATTAATTGTAAATGATTCATCAGTTATTACAGATTCAATATATGGTGGTGGAAACTACGGTATTACAACTGGTAATGTCAATATGACTCTAAATACAATTTCAGTTACTAATAATATTTTCGGCGGAGGAAATAATGGAGATGTTTCAGGAAATGTAGTCTTATCTGCTAACACTGCTACAGTTTCAGGAAGTGTTTATGGTGGTGGAAATAATGCTAAAGTAGATGGAAATATCACTTCGACAGTATCTTCATCAACAATCGGTAGTACTTTCTATGGTGGTGGAAATAATGGTAGAACAGATGGAATTGCAACATCGACAATAACATCATCTACAGTTTCAACTGCAATATATGGTGGTGGAAATCAAGCTGAAGTAGGTACTAATGCTAATTCTACATCATCAGTATTAACTTTAAATAATGCAACAACTTGTAATGTATTTGGTGGTGGAAATGCCGCTGCAATTATTGGGTCAACAAACGTTACAGTTTCAAATAGTACAATAACATGTAACATCTTTGGTGGAGGTAATGGTATAAATTCAGTTGTATCAGGAGATCTAACTGGAGAAATGAATCCAGCCAAAGTAACAGGAAATACGACTGTGTTAGTAAATAACGGAACCACTGTTTCAGAAAGTGTTTATGGTGGTGGAAACTTAGGTTATGTTGCTGGAAATACTAGTGTTCAAACAAACGGAATAACAGTTACTGAAAATATCTTTGGTGGCGGAAATGCCGCTAGAGTTAAAGGAAACACTCATGTATTAGTTACTAATGCTGTAGTTTCAGAAAGCGTTTATGCCGGTGGTAATGGTGTAACTGCAATCGTAGAAGGTAGTACTAACCTTGATATTGAAGGAACAACAAATATTACTAGACATGTCTTTGGAGGTGGAAATGCCGCTGCAACTGGACTTGAAAGCAATAACAATTCAACAGGAGTTGTAAATATTGTTGGAGCTACAATTGGTGGAAATGTTTATGGTGGAGCTAATACATCAGTACTATATGGAACAACAACGTTAAATATTGGTAAAAATGCGGTTAATAAGAGTACATTGACACCAGGTAATATTTCGATTGGTGGAACTGTCTTCGGTGGTGGTGAAGCTAATGCCAGTGGTTCAGAAAACTATGACTATAGTTTCATCAGTGTAACAACAGGAATTAATATTAATATTGATGCATCTGAACACAATGTATTCAATATTAATGGTTCAATATTTGGTAGTGGTAATGCATCATCTACAACTGGATATAGTTATATTATGATTAAGAATTATGGCACTAAAAATGCCGTTAAGAATAATATTTCAATTCAGAGAGCTGATATAGTTACTTTAGATAATTCACATGTTAAATTGGCAGGTGCAACAGACCGTACTAATGAATATTCAGATGTACTATTTACACTTAGCCGTATTGATGAATTAAAAATAAAAAATAATACTAGTTTATATCTAAAAACTGGTGCTAATCTTCTTAAAAAATTTACTTCATTAGTTGATGTTAATAATGAAGAAGTAAAAGCAAGCGTAAGCATTAATGATGAGACTAAGACAGTAACTCGTAATGTAGATAACCGTTTGTATATGCAAGAAGATAAGAATTTAAATGTTGCAACTAATGAAAACATTACTTCATATGGTGATGTTTCAGGTATGACTTTCTTTGGAATGTATAGAGAAGGCGGTAGTGGACAACCGGTAACAGCTCTATATAATAGTTCATATAATTATGGTGATAATGCTACATCAGGAGATGCTTATTACTTCACAAGTGGTAGTTACGTCCTAGGGCGTCACTATGATTCTCATGATATTGAAGTTGATGGTTTCTATTCAAACGATCTTGTTTCTGAAGAATCAACTGAACTTAAAACATTCTATATTGAACCAACACCAGCTGATGCTAGTTTCTATATGTGGGTTGTTGGAAAACAAGTTGTAACATATGAAGTTAATTTAACAGCTTCTAAATATTCAACATTAGGTGTTGAAGAATTAAGTTTCATTAATTATGCAAGACCTAATACTAAATTATCAATATTAGGTTTTAACTACGATGGTTTATCTGAAGGCGTAAGTTTAATTAATCCATCTAATATATCCAGAGTTGCCCCAACAAATGATTATGCAGATAATAACATGGGACTTGCAATTAAACCTGGTCAAACAGGTTGGATTACAGTTGGAGAAACTAAATTCCTTTCTAGCACATCTCAGCCAATAGTAGGAACAACAACTTATGAAAAAGAAAACTCAACGGCAGTTCCAAGTTTATTATTCTATTTGTACCATTCTAAAAATTTAGGTACATCTGGAGATATGGGAACAGCAACTATTTCTCTTGTTATGATAACACCTGTTGATGATTTAACTAATGAAGTTGAAAGAATTAACATAAATGTAAATATAAGCCGTGCAATTTATACGACAAACGATTATGAAGCAACTATTACAACAGGTAAAAAATATGAAATGTTTGCTTCAAGTAATGTAAAAATAACAGATAAGAGTAGTTTCAGTGCCTTCTTCTCATTATTCATGGAAGTAGATCAAACTCCATATCGAATTGGTGACTATCGTTCACTTGTATCTTCATATGTTTTACCTGAAAACACAAAGATAACAATGATTGACTATCACCTTGAAAATAAGCCAGTTTACTACTACTATGTTGTAAGTGCTGCTGATGTAGCACGAGCTAATGCTGAATATGCGTTAAATGATGAAGCAACATATAAACTTTCTAATTTTGTAAAGATGGGTAGTACATCAGTAAATAATCATTATGATGATGCTTTAACAAATACAATTTACTATAATTCTGATTTACATTATGTTGAAGAAGAATTCATCTTTATAGTTGATTTTAAAGATACTAATATTACTTCTGATGTATTAAATAATTCATTCTTAATTGAAAGAAGAAGTAGTAATGATCAAACAATTTTAGCTGTATTAGGTATTGAACAAGGTAATATGGTATATGACTTATATCATAATAAAGATGCTGTTATTGATTTGTCTGGTCAAATTGATACACTTAAATTCTATAATGGTAATAATATGGATATAAACATTAATACAAACTTTATTCAACAAAAAGTATTATCTGATACAATTATTGATACAAATTATTATGATCAACAATTAGGTATAAAAATATCAATATATGATGAATATAATAACAAAGTTACTAGTTCAAGTTTATTAGGTATTTACTTTGAAAATAATGGTATTATCTATTATCCAAGAGATAATGGTGAAACTCGTATTAAGATTGCTGAGAGAGTCGCTAATGTATCCTCAAGAATAAAAGTTCATGCTGAAAACAGTAGTTTAGCCGGAGGAAATTATAAAATTATAATTGAATCATTCGGTTCACCAGATGGCGTTTATTATGGTTTAGAGTCATCTGATACACTAGAACTAAACTTAAAAGTAATGGATACTTTATATGGATTAACATTAAGTATTCCTGAAAATTGCTTGTTCTGGGATAAAGATACTGGTAAAAACTTAAATAATTCAAATGCCTTATTGGCAACAATATCGTATGAATCAGGATTTAGTAATCCAAATCTACGTGTTAAGCTATATAGAAGAGATTATAGCGAAATATATTCAACAGTATATAATGAAGTAGATTTTGCAGATTATTTCACAACTTCATTAACAAGTTCTGGAACTAACGAATATATTCTAAGTGATAATCCAGTTGCAAACCTAACACATTTCTTATATATGAAGGATAATTTAATGTCAGGTACTTATAAACTAGAAATTAGATTATATGACGAAAATACATATATTGGTGAAGTTTATCGTTATATAATTATCAAGTAAAAACTTGCAATATTTTTGCAAGTTTTTTCTTAAAATATAGACTTAAATGAAAAAATTAGATATAATTATAAATAGTAGGGAAGTGCTATATTATGGAAAATCTTAAAGATTTAAGTAACGAAGATTTATTAACATTATATAAGAATATAAACAATTATATAAAAATACTTGAAACAGCAAAAAAAGAAGTAGCGGAGACAGAAAAAACAGATGATAAATGATTATGAAAATGAATTCAATGTTAGTAAAGAAGTCATAGATGCTTTACCTAGAAATAATGTTAAAAATCGCACGAAATGTGTTTCGGAAATTGATAAATTAATTAAAAAGTATACGGAAGACTGTGATACTGTTTTAAATGAAATTAAATCAAGATATAAAGAATATAGTAGTTATGAATTAAATCCTGAACTAGAAGTATTAAATCAAAAGATTCAAGAAATGTATAAATTGATGCCTATATTAAATGATACAGCAACATCTTATGAAAAAAGTGGTCTTGATCGTATATTCTATAGTTTGGATCACTTCTATAAATCAAGTTTAGAAGTAGCAAATGAAAATATTTTTGCATCAATAAATATATTTGAAAAAGTTGGTATTGAATTATGTCCAGATGATTTTGTCTATAGCATCTATACTTCGATGTATATAAATGAAGTATTTGCTGAGCGTCAAAATGGAATTAACAGTGCAAAACTAAAAATGCTATTTGATTCACTTTATTGGAAATGTCCAGATTTAATTAAACAAATAACAATTAACTTTAAATATTTATTCTATAAATATATGAAGTATTTTGATAATTATTATGCGGATCAAAAAATAATTTTGATGCAAAATAAGCAAAAAGATGCTGAAGGTATATTTGATGAATATTTAGGCTTAAAGAAAAGACAAAATACTTTAATTCTTGAAGATAATTATTTAATATGCAATAAATTTTTAAATCGTATTTTAAATTTTAAAGATTATACTGATATTCAAATTGAAAAAAATTATAAAATGATTTTAAAAGATGGTGCTGAAGTTACAGATGCCATCAACACAAATGTTTTAAAATTAAATGATTCACTTAAAGAATATAAGTCATATTTAAAATATAAATATATTGTTGATGATATTAAAAAGATATATAAAGAAAAAGAAAAATATAATAAAATAGCAGCACCTAAAAAGAAAGAAATCGAAAAACTAGAAAGCAAACTAATTAGTACTAGTAAAAAATTAAATAAAATGATTTCTAAAGGTAAAAAACTTGAAAAAATAGAAGATTTGACTAACAAAGTAAATGTAATGATTTTACAAGTTGAAGGTTTATATCGTGAATATGAAGATAATCTATTTTTAGAGCGTGTTGCTTCATTAAATGAAACGACTAGTATATATGAAGCTTTAGAACTAGCTGTTTCTGATTATCGATACATAAATAGGTTAATTAAAAGTAGTGATGAAACATTAACAGATGATGATGTTAATAGAACAATCTATGAAATAAATTATTATCTATTTAATTATGAACTTGATGTCATTAAAAACATATATATAACAGATGAACGTGATATTGCAATGGTAATATTTGATAAATATAATTTGCTAGGCTTAAATATTACACCAGAAATGTTAGAAGAAGAAAACATTGATGGTTTAATAGATGCAACAACAGCATTATCAAATAACATTCATTTCAAAAAAATCAATGCTAATCTTGATAATATGGAATTTGTTTTTAATGCCCTTGATATTGTTGAAAAGAAAGAGTGAAGTATTGCAAAATAAAGGGTAATATGTTATACTTCGGATGGTGATAGAATGAAAAAAGTATTAAAATTTTTGATTGGAATTGTGATAGTTATATATATTACTATTGCATTAGGACTTACGATTTGTCTATTAAATTATAATGAGTATAATTTAACTGTAATAGGCAAAAATACATTTATAATTGTTAAAGATGATGCGTTAGAACCAAGTTTTAAAAAAGGCGATTTGGTTATTGTAAAACGTAATGCAGATTCTGAAATAGAGGCTGGAGATAAAATATTTTTCTATAATGGAAAAGAGCATCAAGTTTCTGTTAATTTAGGTGACGTTGTTAATAATACTAAAGTTACTGAAACTGAAAGTACATTTACAATTGAAGGAAACTTAAAATTAACAAGTAGATATATTATAGGAAAGGCTGAAACAAGCAAAGTTTATAGTGGACTTGGTACAGCTTTATCTGTTCTTGAATCTAGATGGGGCTTCCTTTTCCTAATAATTTTGCCAGTACTTCTAATGTTTATATATTTAGTATATGCTGTAATTATGGAAGTAAAGAACCCAAATAATGGAAAAAAGTAAAAACGCTAAAATTCTACTTATTGTGGCAGTAGTAATTATGCTAGGAATTACCATTTATAATGTTCGTGACTCATATGCTTTATTTGAAAGCGAAATAAGTGTTCAAGCAGGAACAACAGCTGGATCTTGGAACATTTATGTCAATGGTACAAATATTTCTGGTGATACTACACAATTCACAGTTAATAATGTTAATATATCTACTAACGAACATGTTGTTCAAAATAGAATGGCTCCTGGTACAAGTGCATATTTTGATTTAAATATTATTCCTAGTGGTACTGATGTCTCAATTAGATATGATATTACATTTGACTTTTCAGAACTATCAACTAGTTTAGTTGTCGATGAAATTGCTGAGTTGAATGGAAGGACACTAGTAAGAACTGGTGAAAATGTTTATTCTGGAATAATAACGTTAAGTGAAATACGAAATAATGCATTTAGTAGTGTAAGAGTTGCGATAAAGTGGGATAATGATGAACAAAATAATGATATTGACACAGAAATAGGAATGAATATTGATGGTTCAATATCAATACCTGTGCAAATTGATGTAATGCAATATTTAGGTGAAGAATTAGTTGAATATGAATAATAGCAAGGTGAAGATAAATGATAAAAACAGCTGAAAAGATAATGCGAATTGTTGTTGATATTTTATTATTTATCACATCAATTGCTATTATTTTTTCTTTATATGGACTTTATCAATTAAAAGTCCAAAGCAAAAAATATTTTAATTTATTTGGTTATACTGCTTTTAGTGTTGTAACTGGAAGTATGTCACCAACGTTAGAAATTGGTGATGTAATTATTGTTAAAATCGATAAAGATGTAAAAAAAGATGACATTATTACGTTTTACAAAGATGATAACTTTATAACTCACCGTGTAGTTGAAAAAAAAGGAAAAGAAATAATTACACGAGGAGATAGTAATAATAGTAGTGACTCTCCAATAACTAAAGATATGATTGTAGGAAAAGTAGTTCATGTATTTAGTAAAGCAAGTTCTTTTGTTGATATATTGTTAACTCCTAAAATCTTTATTTCAATTGTTATAACTTTATTCTTATTTAGTATATGTGTTTCATATATTCCAAAGAAAAATAAAGTTAAATATGACAAAGATGGAATTGAAATCTTAGATATAGGAGGCAAGAAAAAATGATATCAAAAAAACGTTTTATATTAGCAATCAAAGCATCAATGGCAATAGTACTTTTGATGACAGCACTTGCTATTCTACCAAAGGTATTTTCTAGATATCAGTCTAGTGCAAATACTAATCCTGATATTAATGTTGCATTTTATATCATTAATACAGAATATCAAAGAAAGAACGTAGTATTGAGCAAATTAGAGCCAAGTAATGATCCATATATCGTGAATTTTACAGTTTCAAATAATGATGGCACTAATAGATTAGGTGTAGATGCTCTTTATGATTTAAAAATTGTAACTACTACTAATTTGCCACTTTCATATGAACTTTATAAAAATCAAGCATATAATGCCAATGGTGCTACAAATATTATTTCGTCAACTACATCTATTGCAGCTGATGAAGATGGAACATATTTTAAAACGATGGTAGCACCTAGGGAAACTTTTAGTTTTGAAACTAATCAAACATATAGTTATCAATTGGTTATTTATTTTCCACTTGATTATATGTCTTATAATTATCAAGATATTGTTGAAAGTATCGAGATTGTTGTTGATTCTAAGCAAATTTTAGAAGAAGACTAAAAATAAAATTGATATAAAGCCTTAAAAAACAATACGTTTACAATGTACAACACTTGATTTTACAAATTGTGTAAACTGTAGTTGTTTTTGTGTAAACACTAGTTGTATAGTAAAAAAACATATGCTAAAATGAGTTCGTAAGGTAAAGAGAGAAAGTCTCTAGAAAGAAATGGAGTTGTAGAAAATGAAAGAAAGAAAACAAACAGAGAAAAGAAAGAACAAAAGAATGTTGTTACTTTTACTTTTATTATTTATGACAGGAACTATGTTAGTAACATCAACATATGCATGGTTCACTTCTAATGAAACAGTAAGAGTTGACACAATCACAGTTAACGTTGAAGCAAAAGGTGGTATTCAATTATCAGCTGATGGTACAAACTGGAAAACAATCTTATTAACAACAGATCTTACAAGTGTACATGGTACAACTTATACATCTAGTGTTAACCAATTACCAGCAGCAATGGAACCTGTATCAACTGGATTAAACGTAAATGATTCTGGTAAGTTAGAAATGTTCTATGGTGTAGTTGTAGCTAACGATGATGGAGATTTTATCTTAACAACAACACCTTCAGTAGAAACTGAATCAAATGGTAGTACAAGTACTGGTAAATTTGTTGCATTCGATTTATTCTTTAAATCAGACACTGCTACAGATTTATACTTGACTGGTGATTCAGATGTAACAACTGAAGACGCAACAGATAAAGGTATTAAAAATGCTTCTCGTGTTGCATTCGTAGTATTAGGTAATACAGCTGCTTCAGATACAGTTGCTAATATTCAAGCATTAGGTACTACAGGAGCTGCAAGTTCTCCAGTATATATGTGGGAACCAAACTATGATGTACATACAGCAAATGGTGTATCACATGCCAGAGATACTTATGCAATTACAACGCAACAAACAGGCGCAAATAGAATTTCATACGATGGAGTTATTGGTACAATAACTGCCGCAAACAATGTTAAATTAGGTCAAGCAAATGCAACAACATATAGTTCACTTTTCAAATCTGTAACTCCTACATATAGTACTGTTGAAGGAAATAGTACAAGTACTCAAATATTTAGTTTACAAGCAGGCGTAACAAAAGTAAGAGTATATATGTGGGTTGAAGGTCAAGATGTTGACTGTGAAAACACTGCATCTGGCGGAAACATTGATTACGATTTAGTATTCTCAATCAATGCTTAATTAAATTAAAAATAAAAACCAAGAGAAATCTTGGTTTTTTATTTTTTCTTAAATATGTAAAAATTACCAACAAGAGCATCCATTTTGTAATTTGTTTGAACATAATTAAGTATTTTTTCATTATATTGAGCACCATTTATGACACTATCAACAACAAAATAATGATCTTTTTCTTTAGATTTTAAATAATTAATCATTTTGTCTGTGCCTTTGTAACCTAAATTACCATACAAGATTACATCATACTTATTAATAGGTAAATCTAACATTAATTTATATAAATAATTGTCATATAGAAGAAAACAAACATCTTCATAATAACTATTAAAGTAACGATCTAAATCGTTTTTATTTTTTACATATTCACTTTGAATAGGACGATATTTAAATAAATTTTTATCATGAGTATAATTAGCACTCTTATAATCTAAAACAAGTCCTATAATTGGTATAAATATAAATAAAAATGCACTATATCTAAGCTTATATATATAATCGTCATATTTGTCAAATAAAACTATAATTGCAGGAATAAGAGCAATTATGACATGTAGTTCATTCATAACTGGATATATCAAAGCTGTAAAAAATATACTATATAAATAAACAATATTTTTCTCTTTAATAAATAGGTAAACTAAGTAAATTACAATAATTGGAACAATTAAAGCAATTAAAGAAAACTGTAAGTTGTTAGAAGCAAAATCTAGGACTCCTAAAAACACATAACTTATATAATTTTTTAAATTATTTAGAAGTAAAAATATTAATGC
>AUXO011218792.1_pt1 | contig 17666 bp, 17 predicted proteins | sample 768731 | NCBI WGS metagenome assembly AUXO01 (sample SAMN02715735, study PRJNA202380) | gut metagenome | biome: sheep rumen | host: Ovis aries | place: New Zealand: Palmerston North
TGATTAGTTTAAAATAAATACATGGATAAAGCTCCTGATATAAGCTGTTTGGCTATCTTATATCTGGTGCTTTTTATGATGCGATTTGTAAGGGATTCTTAAGGGTGACAGGCACCTGATTTCGCGATTTATGCGGGGAAGAATGAAATGATTAAGGAACAGATGATGTTTCAACTTGAAACCACCATTCTAAAAGGGGAGAAATTTGAATGGCTTCATAATGATGTACGATATCCATTGTATAGTCAGAGGCACAGAAATTATGCATTCGTTCAAATGAATTGGGATGATTGCAATAAGCTAACTTAAGGGTGACAGGCACTCGGGTCCTCTTACGGGAGGCACCAATGGTGTAAAAAGATGGGTACACGATAACATGGGTCTGTTAATGGTGACATATACTCGTATAAATATGTTTATGTGTTATAGGTGGAAGTATGAATAAAATGGAGAAGATAGGAAACATATCATTTCATTCATTTGTTAGGATAGATGATTCAATTTATTTTAGTGCACTTAATTGTAATGGATTATATAAATACGATATGAACAGTGGAGTAACTGAATATATGGGGGCGTTCCCTTTAGAAAATAAAAATGTTAGGCATTTACATGGGATGGTCAAATATATAGATGGAAAAATATATTTTGTCCCAATGTTTGGTAAATATTTATCCATTTATGATATCAGAGAAAAAGCTTTTGATACAATCAAATTGGGATTAATGGATGATGACAAGAGTTATTACAGGTATTATGATGCTATCCCATATAATGATTTGCTTCTTTTGATTCCAGGTAGAGCAAGTAAGATAATATCCATAAATATTAAAAATGGAGAATTACAATATATTGATGAGTGGAAAAAGCTTATCCCAAATGAGGAAAAGCCAACATTTAAAAACGGAAGTTTTGAATACGAAGGAAGTATTTATATTCCCTGTTGCAATACTAATTGTCTACTCAGAATTAATACATCAAATATATCGGATGTAGAATTGGTACGAATTGGAAATTATGAGTATGGATTTACAGATGCTATTTTTTATCCAGAAGAAAAATATGTGCTTCTTCTTTCTAGTAGTAAAACTGCGATAATAAAATATGCATTAAATACAAATAATTACGAGGAATATAGTGTTGAAGATGATTCTTCAGAAGTGATGTATCCGCACATAAAGATGCTGGAAATAGGCGAAAAGATATTAATACTAGCTTATCAAAGAAAGAACAGTATCTTGTTCGATAAGGAAACTTGCAAATTTTCACAGTTTGATTTGGAGAAGGATTTAAGAGTTGGAGAATGGGGGGCATACCATTATTCAATGAACAGAATATCAGAGAATGAAGTTTTAATAATTAATACGAATGACTATAGTCTATATCTAGTTGATGAAAAATATTCGATAAGAAAAGTTGGAGTGTATGACAATCAAATTATCAATCATAAAATTACAGATTCAAAAAATATGGTTTTGAAAGAAGATAGTGAAATTACATTATCAGACTATATCGAATTCTTAAATGGATAGAAACTATGGATGCAATGAAAATAATGGCCGATGTGCTTAATAAAGAAGCAGATGCTATACGCACATTATCTAATGAGTTATCTCAAAAGCACATGGCAGTGCTGGAATTGATTGAAAAATGTCAAGGGAAAATAATTGTTACTGGGATAGGGAAATCTGGACATATTGCTAGAAAAATAAGTGCTACGATGTCGAGTTTGGGAACCCCTTCTCTTTTTTTGCATCCAGCGGAAGCTGCACATGGAGACCTAGGAATGGTTGAGAGAAAAGATATTCTGCTGATGATTAGTAAAAGTGGAGAGACAGATGAACTCAAGCAGTTAATCCCATCTTTAAAATTAATAGGTTGTAAAATTATAGGATTATTCTGTAAAGAGAATTCTACATTAGGCAGATATTGCGATATAGAAGTTGTTCTTCCTATAAAGGAAGAAGCGTGTATAAATAATCTTGCGCCGACCACAAGTTCGACTATAACAATGGCATTTGGAGATGCAATAGCTGTTGCATTATCCGCAAGAAAGAATTTTGGTAGAGAAGATTTTGCATTGTTTCATCCACAAGGTAATCTTGGAAAAAGATTGTTATTAACTGTATCCGATATTGCAAATAAGAATGAATCAGAAATCATGACGGAATCAAAAGAGATTATAAAAAATGTATTATGGCACATAACAAAAAATAGACTTGGAGCAGTTGCAATTGTTGACGATCAAAAGAGATTGATTGGACTTGTTTCGGATGGAGATATTAGGCGTGCGATAGAAAAACGTGTAGATATTTTGGGAGAGACGGCATCTAATGTGATGACTACCAATCCTATATATGTTAAAGCAAATATACTAGCAGTTGAAGCATTTAAACTAATGTCAAATAGAAAAATATCCGTATTACCTATAGTTGATGATGAAAATAGGCTTGAAGGAATTGTGAGTTTTCATGACATAGTGGCTGCAGGAATAGGAGGATGATAATGAAAGTTGTAGCTTTTTTGCCGGCAAAAGGAACAAGTGAAAGAATTAAATCTAAGAATTTAAAAATCCTCAACGGAAAACCACTGTTTATGTATACGCTTGAAAAGCTATGTGAATGTGAATTTATCGATGAAGTATATTTGGATTCGGAATCAAATGATATTTTAGACTATGCTCCATATTTACAATACATACCATTGAAAAGAGAGCCTGAGCTTGCAAACAATAAAACTGATGGACACCAATTGTTTTATAATGAAGTACGTCAGGTTGAAGCAGATATTTATATTCAGATTTTAGCAACATCACCGTTCATCAGCAAGGATACAATTAAGAAAGGAATAGAGATTCTTAAAACTCACAATGAATATGATTCTGTGGTTTTAATGAAAAAAGATAAAGAGTACTTATGGAAAGACGGACAACCACTATACGACAAATATCATATACCGAATAGCAATATGTTGCCAGATACAATAATTGAATCTATGGGTTTATATATAGTCAGAAATGATGTAGCACATAAAAATAAAATGCGTTATGGAGAAAATGTATATATGCTTTTTGCGGACGCCATGGAAACAATTGATGTTAATTATCCTGATGAGTTTATTTTAGCTGAAAGTATTATGAGAGGAATTCAAGAAAAAGAAAACTTACGATTTAAGGTAATGGCAAATTTCTTTAACTCAGCAATTTTCTCTGATATTTTGGGTGACATGGGGATAGATGCGACAATAAGAGGACTTACACCTAATCTTCCGGGAAAAAGAATATTTGGCAGAGCAAATACACTCAGAATAAGAGCAATTCAGGAAGATGAAGATTTTAGAGGTATATATGATGGTTTAAAAACTTATGAAAAATTATCACCAGGAGAAATTATAGTTGTCGAAAACGAGGCTATTGATAGAGCATATTTTGGAGAGTTGAATGCTAATCTGGCAATTAGATCTGGAGCCATTGGAGCTATATTGTCGAGCGTAACAAGAGATGTAGAAGCAGTTACTAAGTTGGATTTCCCAGTGTTTTCGAATGGATATTGTTGTGCAGATGTAAAGAGGCACGCAGTTATTGATTATCATCAACAACCTGTTACTATTCAGGGGATAATCATCAAACCTGGTGATCTGATTTTTGCTGATTTATGCGGTGTTGTAAGGATTCCTAAAAAAATTGAAGAGAAGGTATTAGGATTAGCTATTAAATCAAAGGCCAAAGAAAATAACGTATTAAAAAGAGTATTGGATGGAGAGAACGCTGAATCGATTTATCAGAACGAAGGAGAATTTTAGAAAAACACAGAATATAAAAAACGTAATAATATTATTTTAGGAAAGTGTGAATATTATGAGTTTCTTTTTAATTGGAGGACCATGTGTAATAGAAAATGAAGACATGGTTCTTGAAATAGCAAAATATTTGAAGGATATAACATACCGATTAGGGATGGATTATTATTTCAAGGCTTCGTTTGATAAAGCGAACCGAACTTCGATAAATTCGTATAGAGGACCAGGTATAGATAATGGAATAGATATATTAAGAGTGGTTAAGGATAAAGTCGGCGTTAAAATTTGCACAGATATACATGAACCCTGGCAAGCGGAGAAGGTGGCTGAAGTTGCGGATATTATCCAGATACCAGCATTTTTATGTAGACAGACGGATTTATTAGTGGCAGCTGGAAATACAGGAAAAATAATCAATATAAAAAAAGCTCAGTTTTTAGCCCCATGGGATATGAAAAATGTAGTAGAAAAAGTAGAAAGTACTGGAAATAGAAATATCATGCTTTGCGAGAGAGGCTCATGTTTCGGATATAACAGACTTGTGGTTGATATGACTTCAATTCCAGAAATGAAAAAAATTGGATATCCTGTGGTGTTTGACTCAACTCACAGCGTTCAATTACCTGGTGGTAATGGTGCTTCAACAGGTGGCAATAGAGAGTATATACCATATCTAGCTAAAGCAGCAGTTGCAGCAGGTGCTGACGGACTATTTATGGAATTGCACCCAAATCCTGATAAAGCATTATCAGACTCTGCTAATTCTCTAAGATTAGAAAGTGTTGAACCATTATTAAGAATCATTATGCAGATTAATAATATTTCAAACAGTGAAATGTAGCTTATTAGTATAATTATGATATAAAAAGTAAATTAATAAGATTATTGCTTAATGAATCAAATAGAAAAATGAAAAAATTAAAATATTTAGTCATGGATGTCGATGGGACGATGACCAATGGAAAAATTTATATGGGAAAAAACGGTGAGGTAATGAAGGCGTTTGATGTCAAGGATGGGTATGCAATTAGTCATTTATTGATACAGCATGATATAGTTCCTATTGTAATTACTGGTAGAGTATCAGATATTGTTGAACAACGATGTAATGAACTCGGGGTTTTCGAGGTGCATCAGGGGTGTCAAAATAAGAAAGACATTCTGCTAGATATTATTGATAAATATGGGGAAATAAATAACAACAGTATATTATTAGGCTGTGCGTACATAGGTGATGACTTAACAGATATACCTGCAATGCTGATTTCTGAACTGTCAGGGTGTCCCGCAGATGCATGCGATGAAGTAAAAAAAATCGTGACATATGTTTGTAAAAAAAACGGAGGGGAAGGCGCAATAAGAGAATTTATAGAATGGCTATTAAAGAGGATTGATTAATAAAATTATAAAATGAAATAAAAAAGGTGGAAAGATATGGAAAATGAGAGAATAAATAATCTCATACTTTTTGGCGCGGGTAAAAGAGGAAGAGAAGCATTAAAACGATATGGAAAGGATAAAGTTGCTTACTTTGGTGATAACAATGAAGCCATAGTTGGAACATTTGTAGAGGGTGTTAAGGTGATTTCTTTTTCGGAAATGAAGGAATTATATGAAAAAGGTTACACTATCATGATCACACCCAACAATTTCTTCATGATTGGTCAACTTGAACAAGAGGGAATCGAAGATTATTTACTATTTGTATCTGAAAACGGAAACAATAGTCCACTAATGAATAATAACTCTAATACGTGGTGGGATAAAGTTATTGATGAATACGTTAATAAGTGCAAAGAGTTAGATCTATTATCTGATATTTCTAGGTTTAAGAAGCTTGCAAAAGATATATTGTTATTGACAAAAGAGTATGGAACTCCTTATAGATCAGGAAGGTTATGGGAAGCATCTCATTATGGGAATTTGCAGGCCCTTGTAGATTATGCTCAGATAGACGAGGACTTAAATAGATATTCACCACTTGTTAGTCATATCGAATGCGTTCCTGTTTTATCGGCAGAATTTTATAAGGAAGCAACAGTGATGTCGGGGGAGTATTACAAACATAGAATACACAAAAGATATCCGTATGTGCCAGTTTTTTCTGTGGGGCCATACATATACTATGCTAGTGGAATATATTCAAATTCACGCTTATCGAGAATTAAGAAAGAAATCGGAAGGATGCTGTTAGTTTTTTTACCGCATTCAGAGGAGTTTGTAAGTAGATTGTTTAATAAAAATAGTTTTATAGACGCAATACTTAAAAAATATAAAAATGATTATGACTCGATATGGTTATGTGCTTTTTGGGTTGACATTAATGATGGTGTATGCACATATGCCGAAGAACAAGGAATTCATGTTGTGACAGCAGGCTTTAGATTTGATAATGATTTCGATAAAAGACTTAAAACGATTATTGAATTAAGTGATAATATTCTATGTGCTGATATAGGAACATTTATTCCGTACTCATTATTGTTGAAAAAACCAATTTCAAGGATGCCTATTGAAGATCTGAAGCATCTCCCTGAGTTAGAGTTTGAAGGTAATAATCAAATAAAAGATATTCAACTAGGAGATGCATTTAAAGAATTTGAAAATGGATTTAAAAGACTATTTAATGATGAATTCATCTTAAATAAAGAGCAATATAATTGGTTGGAGCCATACGCAGGGTTTTCAAGAGTTAGAAATAAGGAATATATAAAAAACATTTTTAATATTACAAGAGATATTATTCTTCGTTGCGAGGAGTTAAATGAAGATTACCCTGCAGCGGTTAGAAATGTATATTATTACTATAATAAGAAAGATATGATAAAAGAAATGATTGTTTTGAAGTCTGCTGTAGGAGGATATATTGATTAAGACTACTAACGTATAGATATCCTTTTTAGATTGTTTCATGGTCATGGGAATCTAAAAAAAGCAAGAGTTGCGGTAGGCTAAGGCTTTCTTAATTGGAGACCATGTAAGAGCGCCTGGATGGTATTTGGTGTACGAGTAGGCGTTGTAATGAAAACCGGGACTTGATTCATTTGTACACGGAAGAAAAACATACAAGTTAATAAGTGGGATTATAGCATTTTTAGTATACATACAAAGAATGCTTGTTTTTATGTATCTAGTTTTAACTATTAAGTGCAAGAATAACGAGTCCTCTATACTTTTGACTTGTTTTGAAATAAAGCATTAGCGTGAATTAAAAGCATAAAATACTGTTGTTTTAGAGAGAAAAAATAAAATATAGTCTTTATTAAAAAATTTTGGGTGAGATTATGCAAACGATTAAATATACATTTCAACCACATGGTGATGATAGGGGACAGCTGATTGCGTTCGAAGAATACAAGGATATTCCATTTGAGATTAAACGTGTTTATTTTATGTATGATACTCAGGATGGCGTGCGGAGGGGATATCATGCCCATAAATCTTTAAAACAAATTCTTGTTTGTGTCCATGGATCATGTAAAGTACATCTGGATAATGGTTATGAGACAAAAGAGATATTATAGAATTACGAGTGCCTGGTACCCTTACGAACAATCAATATGAGACTATCTATAGTTGTACCTATATATAATACAGAAAAATATCTAAAGGCTTGTCTTGATAGTATTATTTCACAGAAATCAGAAGATATAGAAATACTATGTGTAAATGATGCATCTACAGATGGTTCTTTGAAAATACTTTATGAGTATTCCAAAATTGATAGAAGAATCAAAATATTGGAAAACGATAAAAACTATGGTTTGTCATTTTCTAGAAACAGAGGAATTAATGAATCATGTGGAGAATATATATGGTTTGTTGATGGGGATGATCAAATAATGGATAATAATGCAATCGATAGTTTGTATAAATATGCTCATGATAACTATCTAGATATCCTTGCATTTTGTTCGGAATATAGGTATGAAACAGATACATTAAAAAGAAAGTACAGTTCTTTCTCGAGTGGAAAGACTTATCCTGACAAAGCAAATATAATAAGTGGAGAAGAGTTCTTTTCAAGATTTATTAACGAAGATAGATTTTTAAGCTGTGTTCCATTTTATATTTTTAGACGACAATGGATCTTGGATAATAACATTAATTTTGCACATATTAATTTTGAAGATAATTTATTTATGCCAATTGCATTATTTAATGCAAGAAGAGTCAGTTGGATGAATAAGAATTACTATATATATTTCAGAAGAGAGAATTCAATAACAACTACAGAAAAAACTGTAACAAGTAAAATTTCGGATTTAACGTATGTCATAGAAAAATTGATGGCGTTTTGGGGAGCGCATAGTCATGTTTCTAAAACATATATTATGGATGCAATTTTAAAAAATCTGTATTCTCTTACAGACATTATAATTTTTGAGTATTTAAGATCTCTAAAATTGGGGTACGATGTACAATTTGATAACCTTAGCCAAAAGCTATTCTTTGCGACACTGTTAGAACAACGTTACCCAAAAATATCAAGAAATATTGATGATGAGCTGGTTGATATTATTAATAATGGAAAAAAAATAATCGTGTATGGGGCAGGCTTTATTTCTAAATCGGTTCAATGTTTGTTAAGGGATTTGGAGATAAAAGAATATCAAGTAGCAGTAACAGTTAGTGACAATAAATATTTACCGGAACTTAAAGAATTTATGGATTACAGTCAAGAGTATCTTGTGATTATAGCAGCAGATAAATCTAATACGATTGAAATGGATAAGTATGCTAAAGAACTAGGATTTATTAATAGATTGTGTTTTTTTTGATTATAAAATATAGAAAATGTCGGTTATTGATACTTTGTATAATGATTATAAAAAAATATATGTCTGGGGAACAGGAAATTATTATCAAAGATATAGAGAATATCTTCCTAAAGTCTTTGATGGTTTTATTGACAATTCTCCATTAAAACAAGGGTTGATGATGGAGAACAAAGAAGTGTTTTCACCAGATACTCTCCTCGGTGAAAACGCAGAATGCGTTCTTATTATTATTTGTAATTCTTTTTTTTATGAGATTTCTGAACAAATAGTTTCTTTGGGGAGATTTTCATGCATTAGTATCGAAGATATTAAGATAATTGCTAAATCCTGTATTGTAAAACATGAGATTTCTGAATTAAACTCTATCTTTATTTTGGCAGGAATACACGCATTATATGAAGTTAATGGGTCAAGAAAGTTTATTGATGGACAAAGAAATATTATTTCTTCAAAAGGATATAATGTATTGGATTTCTCACCTATGAGATATTACAAAGATGGCAATGTCTCTACATGTATGCTTATTGGATCTTATGCAGGTGAGAATTTTTTTATTATTCGGATGGAAGATTTTAAAAAATCACTAAAAAAATGCAATACTATTATAATACATAGTCTGTATTATGGCGAGGATGTGATTGAATGTTTTAAACATAGTATGAATATTAACGTTCTTTACTATATTCATGATTATTCTTGTTTATGTGAAAACAGATTTTTGATTAAAAATACCGTATCATGTATTTCGGATAAAAAAGAATTATTATGTGACACATGTGGATTATATAGTAAACAAGAAATAAGAAGAAAACTACATGAAAGTTTTTTTGATTTGAATAATGTAAGGGTAATAGTACCGTCATTATACACGGCGTTGATGGTACAAAGAGTTTTTAAAAATGTAGAGGTGAATGTTATTGGACATCAGAGATATAAGTCATATACAATACAAGAGCATAAAAATGACAAAAAAATTAAGGTTGCATTTGTTGGCCCGGCTGGAGAAAAAATCAAAGGATGGAAATGGTTTGAGAACTTGGTTCTGAGGCTGCCAGACAAATATAACTATTATTGTTTTGGCGGAGGCGAAACAGGATTAAAAAACATTATAAGCGTAGACGTCTCATTTGTCGAAGGCAAATACATGCATGATAAATTGAGGAAAGAAAAGATAGATGTAGCATGTATATTATCTATTGTACCTGAAACGTATTGTTACACATATTTTGAAAGCTTAGAGGCAGGATGTTTCATTGCTACAACAAATATGAGTGGAAATGTACAAGACAATGTGAATGTAAATAGAACAGGAAGAGTATTTTCTTCTTGCGATGAAATGATAGAATGGTTTTCTGATGAAAATGGTGTAAAAACATGTCTTAAATCTGATAGAACGATTATATATGATGTGGTTGATAATGACGAATTTATGAAATTTATTGAAAATGCTACATAGTATCAATCTAAATAATCAGATATATTTTGGTAATTTATATGATGGAAAAGTATTTCTTATGCACAAATAATAACAATCAGAGAATTTCATTAAAAGGAATGGCAGTAGTTTGTCATATGTATTATGTGGATACAGTAGAAAACTATTTTGATTATTTACGATCCATTCCTGAAGAAGTGGCTCTTTTCATAGTTACATCAGATTATCGCATAAAAGAATTTTTAGAAGAAAGATTATATAGAGAGTTAGATGTATTAATAAAGCCCACTAATAGGGGAAGAGATATATCTACTTTACTGATCGAAAGCAGGAAAATAATAACAAAGTATGAATACTTATGTTTTATTCATGATAAAAAGCCAATTGCTGAATATTTATCAAATGATACTGATCTATGGATTGAAAATTTATGGAAAAATATGATTGGTGATTATCAGTATATACATAATGTAAGGGCCTTTTTTGATAACAATTCTCAGTGTGGTTTACTTATTCCTCCACAAAGATTCGGTAAATACTTTCATGATTGGGAATATTCAGAGTGGAGCGAGGGCGATTATCAAGAAATTGTAAAATTGATGAAAACTATTGGTTGTGAAGTTGAAATTGCTAAGGATAGCGAACCAATCTCATTGGGAACAACATTTTGGTGTAGAACAAAAGCATTAAAGAAATTGTTTAATATTGATTGGGAATATGATGATTTTCCTGAGGAACCTTTGCAGTACGATGGAACTTTAAATCATGCAGTTGAAAGATGTTTTCCATATATAGTTAAGGAAGAGGGATATGAGACGTATGTAGTAGTGAATAATGATTATTTGCCGAATATTCTATCTCATACACGCGAATATGGTCATAATGCTTATCAATTGCTTTTGCGAACATTTGGATTAAGAACTGTCGCAGATATGATCAATGCAAATCGCTTGTTAAAAAAAGTTGAGGTAGCGCAAGAAGACGGAAAAGGTGTTGTATTATTTGGAGCAGGTGTTGAAGGACTCTATTGTTTACGCTTTTTAAGAAGCAACGGAATTGAACCAGACTTTTTTCTTGAAAGTAAAATAGTATGTAAGAAAACTGTTGAAGGTGTTGAAGTACGTGATTTTAAACTTGAGAAATGCAACCTTGATAATACGATTATAATTATTACGCCTTATAGTGCAATACATAAAGATTCAATAACTGAACTTTTGAATAGTAACGGTTCTTTTAAATATTATTATTGGCGTGAATTGAGACAATAGTGGTATTGATAGATTTCTTTATTAATTTTGTACAAAGACGATGTTGGTGCGATAAGTTTGAGCAATAATTCTTTCAAAAACTTAAGACAAGAATAGCAATATGGAGATAGATATTATATTGCCATGGATTGATGGATCAGATCCAGCATGGCTTGAAGAATTGAGTAGATACATGGATTTGGATACCAAATCGCTGAGAAACCGTTTTCAATCATGGGATAACCTACAGTATGTATTTCGCGGTATAGAGAACTATATGCCATGGGTAAATAAAATATTTTTTGTTACATGGGGGCATATACCACAGTGGCTAAATACAACACATAATAAACTTGTCATTGTGAAACATAATGACTTTATTCCACTAAAATATCTTCCTACATTCAATTCAAATACCATTGAGATGAATTATTGGAGGATAGATCGACTCAGTGAGAATTTCATTTTGTTCAATGACGATCTTTTTCCACTTAGGGAGATATCACTAGAATATTATTTTCGTAATGGTTTGCCATGTGAAGAAGCGGTAGAAACTCATTTTATATTAAAGGCGGAAAAGGGACTTGACCTTCAGATGAATTATGCCTGTGTGAACAATATGGTCATTATCAATAGGCATTTTGATAAACGAAAAGTAGTAAAAGAGAATTATGATAAATGGTTTTCACCTGTATATGGTGAACGCCTGAAACAAAATGAGAATCTTACTTTTTGGAATAATTTTGAATCTTTTGTATATCCGCACGAAGCTATGCCAATGAGGAAGTCTGTTCTGAAGGAGATATGGGATAAAGAGCCCAAAATGTTGGATGAAGCCTCAAAAAATAGATTTAGATCATATTCAGATGTGACACAAAGACTGATAACTATGTGGCAGATCTGCTCAGGTGATTTCACACCGACAAAATATCAAGGAAAGTTATATATCATTGATCACAGTAATTATAAAGAGGCTGCGAATGATATTAGGAATCAAAAATACCCTATTATCAGTCTTAATGAATCTGTAACAGAGGGTTTCGATGTAATAAAAGAGGAAATAAATGCTGCTTTACAGGAGATACTCCCTGATAAGTCAGCGTTTGAAAAATGATTATATGCATAAGCTAGATATTAAAAAAAATGAAAAGATTTTAATAATTGCCCCACATCCTGACGATGAGTGCATTGGTGCGGGAGGTCTTTTGCTAAAGTATCATGATAGATGTAGTGTGATTGTTTTAACGGATGGATCGATAGGCCAAGGCGATAATACCAGGACAGCGGAGGCGGAAATCAGGAAAGAGGAATTTATCAATGAGATGCAGTATCTCGGAATTTCTGACTATAGGTTTTTAGAAATAGAAGATGGCACGATGCTTAATAAAACAGATTGCCTTGCAAAATATGATTTTTCTGATATTGATTTTATCTTTGTTACTGGAGATAAAGACGGACATTCGGATCATACAGGGGCATTTTTGGCGGTCAAAGATGCTGTTTTAAATATGGATAAGGATTTACGACCGGTTGTTTTCATGTATGAAGTGCATAAGCAACTGAATGACCCAACACATTGGCTGGATATTACAGAGAATGTTGATGAAAAGAAAAAACTTATAGGATTTCATAGTTCACAGGTTAAATTACAACCCTATGATGAGATGGCTGTATTGAATGCGAGATATAGAGCCTGCCAGAACAGGATGCCGGGAAGATATTTAGAGGTTTTTCGTGAAGTAACAGATTTATCCTGTGTTGAAAATGAAGATATTAGAAGTTTGGAGTTAAAGCTTCAAAAACAAATACAGTTTTATCAGATTCTTGTAAAATGGGTCAATTCCGGAATTACAGGCAAAAAAGTAGTAGATGTACTTAAAGAAGAAAACATAAATAGTGTTGCCATATATGGATATGCTGAATTGGGAAAGCTGCTGTATAAGGAATTGTTATGTTCAGGAATAGAAGTAAAGTACATTATTGATAAGGATCCTGCAAAAAAAACTCGGAAAAAAATAAAGATTTGTATTCCTGAAAATGGCGATAGAAATGTAGATGCGGTAATTGTAACAGCAGTTTTTTACTTTTCGGAGATTAAAGAAGAACTGTATCATCTTGGATATAAAAATGTTTATTCCTTTGGTGAAATAATAGATAGGATGTGATAAATGGATAAGGTGATTTTGTTCGGTCGGGGTCGTTATTTTGAAGAAAAGAAAGATGCTATCTTCGATAAAAATGTGATAAAGGAAATATGGGACAGTAGTTTGGAAATCGGGACACAATGCACATATGAGAGTGTTCAGGTAATCAATCCTGTGGAGGCGAATAAGGGTGGTAACGAGAGAATCTTTTTGTTATCAGTTCGTTTCATTGATATGTGGAAAGTGCTGGTTGATATGGGAATACGACCTGAAAGAATGGTGCTTCCATATGATTTACCTCATCAATTTGAGAATGATGAGGTCATTTGTCATTGTATAAAGGAAATAGCCTTTTCACATGACGAAGTGATAATTAAAACGAGAGCAGATGAAGCGTTCAGGGTGCATAACGAAATAGAGTGGCGTGGTTTACTTCGTAAATTCTATCGTGAAACATACCCTGTTATTAATGCAATATCACAAATGGATACTAGTCCTGTTAGTAATCAATTTGCGACGGAGAGAGGATTACCGATAGACCGCTACTATATTGAACTTTTTTTGAATAGTAATAAACGTTTTATTAAAGGTACGGTACTTGAAATAGAGGATAATAGTTATACAAAACTTTTCGGAGAGGAGAACTGTGATTCTATGGTTATGGATGTTAGTTCGAATTCGGAAAAAGTTGATTTTATAGCGAATCTTGAAACTGGTGAGGGTATAAGAGATAAGATAGCTGATTGTTTTATATGTACTCAGACATTGATGTATATCTATGATTTGAAAAGAACTGCTGACAACATTTATAAGCTATTGAAGCCAGATGGAGTGGCTTTAATAACATGCTCCGGAATTTCACAAAATTCTAGAAGATGCATGGATAACTATGGGTGCACATTTAATTACAATGTTGATGCTTTAAGACAAATGTTTGGAGATACGAAAAGATTTGAAATACTGGAAATAGGAAGTTATGGAAATGCTAAAACAGTAAGTGCGCATATTGTAGGATTGTGTCAGGAGGATTTAACTAAGGACGATTTCGGTGTGAATGATAAATACTATCCTCTCATAGTGTATGTTGTAGTAAGGCGGGTAAGTTGATTATGGAATTACCGAAGATATTGGCTGTTTATCTGCCACAGTTTCATTGCACAACTGACAACGACAGATGGTGGGGAGAAGGTTTTACAGATTGGGATACTGTAAAGACCGCGGAACCTTATTTTGAGAGACATATACAACCAAAAGTCCCATTGTATGGTAATTATGATCTTTTAAAAAAAGAAACGCTTCAAAAGCAATCTGATTTAGCCCGAAAATATGGAATTGATGGATTTTGTTTTTATCACTATTACTTCAAAGATGGAAAGTTGGAGTTGAATCTACCGGCGGAGAATCTTTTGAAATGGAAGGACATAGATATGCCTTTTTGTTTCAATTGGGCAAGTGAGCCATGGATCAGATCCTGGAGTAGAATTCCAGGAAATGTATGGGCTGAAAAATATGATAATGCCGGAGAATTGATTGAATCCGGAATTCTTGTTTCACAGGATTATGGTTCTAAAAAGGAATGGGAGAATCACTTTAATTATCTTCTTCCATTCTTTAAAGATAAAAGGTACATAAAAGTTGATGAAAAACCGGTGTTTGTTTTTTATAGTCCGGATGATATTAGATGTATAAAGCCAATGACTGAATGTTGGAGATATCTGGCCAAGAAGAATGGATTTGATGATTTGTATCTTATTGGAGCAAGAATGACAGAGGCGAACAAGTGCCTTGATGCTGCTCTTGTTTACGAGCCTAGATATGCCATGAACATTTTGAATGAAGAAGAGAAAATAATCATAAATAATGGTGTTAGGTGTTTTGATTATAAGGATATCTGGGATAAATGTACTGAAGCTGAAAATGTAAAGGGAATGCATATGTTTTATTCGGGTGTTGTGGATTATGATGATACACCAAGGAGAGGAAGAAGCGGGGAATGTTTCATAGATGTTTCTTCCAGAATACTTAAAAATGGTATGGAAAGACTAATGTTAAGAGCTACTGCAAATAAAAGTGAATTTGTATTTATTAATGCCTGGAACGAATGGGGAGAAGGTATGTATCTTGAACCTGATAGTGTTAGAGGATATGAAATGCTTGAGGCAATAAAAGATGCAAAGGTTGATGCAGGGAAGCAATCTATGCTTGTTTCGGATATATATACACATGAAAAAAAGAATGACCAGTTTTGTAATGATTTACAGAGCAACATGGCGAAAAAATTCAAAGAATTATTTGAGGTTGCTGATAGATGGCTTTTCCTGGAACAGGAAGGCAGATTTTGTTTGAAAGATTATTTACAAAAAAAAGGGTATTGCAATTTTGCTATCTATGGGATGGCTTCTTTGGGAAAACATTTGTTGATAGGTGCAAGAAAAGAAGGAATAGAGCCCGACTTTGGAATAGACAGGTATGTGGGACAGTTTGGTGATAATTTCAAAGTATATCGTCCTGAGGAAGAATTGCCGGATACGGATTGTATTATTGTGACGGCTTATGATTACGAGAATATCAATGCCTCACTTACGAGTAAGGTAAATTCAAGTGTTATATATATTGGGGATGTGTTAAATGAAATGTATATGTATTAGCAAGAAGGGGTATGCAATAACCTGGCATATGTATATATAGCTGTGACATTAGTTTTTTCTACGGTATATCACTGTTCTTATGCTATTCCGAGGTGAACGTAATGAAATATATTCTTTTTGGTACAGGGGATTACTACAATAGATTTAAGCATTGGTTTGCCGGACGTGAAGTTGTGGCAGTTCTTGATAATGATAAAAAAAAACAGGGAAAGATAATAGATGGGTATACTATTGTTGCGCCTGAAGATATATTATCCAGCGAATATGATGTTATTGTAGTTTTGAGCTTTTACATTACGGCAATGAAAAAGCAACTGATTGAACTGGGAGTACCAAAAGATAAAATATATCATTTTTATGATTTGCATGATCTGTTTGAAAAGGAAAATTCTGATAAGAACGATATAAAAGCTGATAAAAAGAATATCTTATTACTCTCTCATGATTTGTCTCTCGGTGGGCCATCTTTGGCTTTGTTTCAGGCGGCTATTACCCTTAAGAAGTCAAATTTTGAGGTCGTATATGGCTCTATGATTGACGGAGAACTTAGAAATAAGCTTGAGGATAGCTTTATACCGGTAATTGTTGATGAACGCTTACAGGTAAAAACAATGCGTGAACTTTCATGGACGAATAAATATGATCTGATCATATGCAATACAATTAACTATCATATATTTCTCTCGGATAGAAATTCTAACATACCGATAATATGGTGGCTGCATGATTCTCCATTTTTTTATGAAGGAATAAAGGATGGAAGGGTAGAAAGTATCAGTACAGAGAATATGAAAATATTATCTGTTGGACCGGTGCCAAAGATAGCTATGAATAAGAAGAAGCCTGAAGTTAAAATCGATGATCTAATATATGGAGTATCAAATGTCGTCTAAGATAAAATTTGTAACAATTGGATATATCGAGTGGAGAAAAGGACAGGATTTGCTTTTTGATGCTATTGAATCGATGTCAGATGAGGTAAAGGAGCAGGCTTTGTTTACTGTGATAGGACAGAATACCTCACTTATGGCACAAAATCTCGCGAAAAAGATCAAAAGCATGCCGTACATTAGTATGCCTGGAACAGTTTCAAGAGAAGAAATACATAACATACTGGAGCAGGCTGATGTTATGATATGTCCATCCAGAGAGGATCCTATGCCTACAGTATGTGCGGAAGCAATGATGCATAAAGTGCCATGTATTGTTTCGGATGCTACCGGGACTGCAGCATACATAAAGGACGGATTTGATGGATTGATATTTAAGAGCGAAGATGTTGATGAGTTAAGGAGTAAAATCATTTGGTGTATTGATAATCATGATATATTACCTGAAATGGGAGACAGGGCTTTTGGCATATATCAAAGAATCTTTTCGATGGAAGCCTTTGAGAAGAATTTGCTTAAGTATGTTCATGAAATTATTTGAGGAACTGTGAATATGGCTGGATTTGCTGAGTTACTAGTCAAATATATAAATGAACCGATTGCTTTATACGGTCTTGGCACCGAAACAGAACGTTTTTTAAACGAAAATGCCAATAAACTTTCCATCGTCGGACTTCTGGATGGCTTCAAATCTTCTGGCGAGATTTACGGTTACCCCATAAT
>AUXO017611500.1_pt1 | contig 17664 bp, 8 predicted proteins | sample 768731 | NCBI WGS metagenome assembly AUXO01 (sample SAMN02715735, study PRJNA202380) | gut metagenome | biome: sheep rumen | host: Ovis aries | place: New Zealand: Palmerston North
TACTGTATTAAGGGTATCGGTTTTACTTGCCATAATCCAGGTCTTATTTGACCAAATTGTATTACCGTTTGCAGTAACATCACCGTACATACCCAATTCTAATGTGTATTCTACCCCTGCAATCAAATCCTTATCAAGTTTAAAGGCAAGGTTAGTTGTTGAGAAATAGTTTGAATTGCCCTCGGTAAGAGCCAACTTAAGTACGCCATTTTCAACTGTACGAACTACGGGAGCAGCAGTATCATCATGCCATTTCTTATATGACATATAGATTTCTGCATCGGAATCAATGGTATTTACACTGTCTTCGGTAATATCAGCATCCGAATAATCCAAATTGAAATTCCATTTCTGAACCCTGAATTTGCCGTCAGAATCTTTGTTTTCAAGTTCAGAATTTGTAGCTTTTAAAGCGGCACTTGTAACATAAACATTACTTACAGTATCGCTTGTATTGCGGAAGTTGAGGGATACTCTTATATAATTATCTGCTGCAATATTAGTTTCAGGGATAAAGGTGAAGCCATATACTTTATTTTCATCCGTAAGATTTTTAATTTGACGGATAACAAGTTTTGTAGCACCGCCGTCTTTTATACCAAAATTAGCAGCATTATCAACAGAAGGTGTGCCGGTAGAACAAGCAATTTCGTTTGCAAACTTATTATTTGTGGTAATATAGTTTCCATCACTATATGAAATAAAGGTATTATATGACCATGTTTTGTCGGGGCTATACATTCCAAGTTCAAATGTATACCTTTGACCTGCAACAAGTTCTTTGCCAAGTTTGAATGCAATATTTGTTGTTGAGTAATATGCAACCGTTGCAGCATTTCCTCGTGTACTTTTACTCATAGCCAAATTAAGTACACCGTCACTGATTGTTCTTACAACAGGAGCGGAATTATTATCATGATAATTCTGATAACCCATAAGAACTTCGCCATTTGTATCGACTGTAGATACGGTATCCTTTGTTAATGCGCTATCGGAAAAATTCTTATCAAAATTCCATGTCTTTAATATATAATCATTAGCAGAATCTTTCTCAAATGAATCATTTGAAAGTTCACCGTAGGTAGAAAGACCAAGGCTTGTAACATATACTGTTTTTACCGTGTTAGCATCAGTATTTTTGAAGTTTAAAGCAACTCTTATATAATTACCTGATTTTATATCAGTTTCGGGAGTAAAAGCAAAATCATAAACTTTATTACTGTCTGTAAGTGAGCCTATCTGTGTTATATTAAGTTCTGTTGCAACATCCGGTATACCAAAGTTAGCAGGGTTATCAACAGAAGGACCACTTTTGTTTGCGACATAATTAGCAAAACCTGTATTTGTTAAAGATGCTGCATCACTATACATAATATATGTCTTTGAAGACCAGATTTTATCAGGACTGTATATACCAAGTTTAAATGTATATTTCTGTTTTGCCTTTAAGGTTTCGTCTAATCTTAAAGCAAAATTCGTGGTGGAGAAATACTTACTGTCAGATGATGTTTTAAGTTCGATTTTCAGCACACCGTCTTTAATAGTACGGGCAGTAGGTGCGGCAGAACTGTCATGCCAGTTTTTATTTGCTATTGCAATTTCGCCTTCATCTAAAAAAGTCACATTATCTGCAGCAACATATGATGCACTGTATTCAGAATCGAATTTCCATTCTTTAACAGTGTACTCGCCCTTTGCAACTACTGCAGATGTTGGCATTGCAACTAATGTAAACATTAAAGCAATAACCAAAAGAACACTTAAAATTTTTGCAAATACTTTTTTCATTTTATTGACCTCCATAATAAAATTTTATTTTTAATGTGAGCCGTCTCACAGAGCAACAGATTAAAAATTTCCCTCCTCTCGTAGTTTTTTCTATATAAAGCAAATAGATTAACCAACTATACCAACTCGGTCAATACTTGCAATAAATTTACGCTGGAGTAAAAGGTACATAACAATTATCGGCAAAACATATAAAAGACATGCCGCCATACTATATGTAAGAGAGTCGCTTCCGTAACCGGACATATTGTAAATACTCGAAGCCAACTTTGAAAGTGATACCGATAACGGCTGATTATCATTGAGATAAAGGATGGAAAGATAATAATCGTTCCAATGCCATACTACGGAGAATATCGTAACTGTAAGGAATGCCACTCCCGACGAGGGTACCACAACCCTCATAAAGGTTGTAAAAGCATTTGCACCGTCGATATACGCCGCTTCTTCAAGTTCCTTAGGTAAGTTCTTAAAAAACTGATTATAAATAAATATAAATAGTCCTGACCTTAGTCCTACACCAAACATTGACGGTAACCAGAAAACCATACCCGAGTTAAGCAGATTCGGTCTTATATCCCGACCTATTAGTTTGCCAATGCCACCGAGTATTCCGAACAGATCAAAATATGCGTAATTCAGCGACATTGAAACTGCTGTCATCTGAGGTGGAACCAATATCATAAGAATAACGATAGCGAAAAATACTTTTTTGCCCTTGAAATTATATCTTGCAAAACCGTATGCCGCTACTGAACACGTAAAGACCTCTATTAGTCCGCTGAGTACCTGAACAACTACTGTGTTAAAGAATGATTTGAAATAATCAAGGGCTTCTATGGCCACCTTAAAGTTATTTAAAGTAAAGGTTTTAGGCACCCACACAACACTTGCATCTTTCGTTTCTTCAGGTATTCTGAATGCATAACTGCACATATAAATAAGTTGAATCAAAACAACATATCCTATTGCTATAAGAAATGCATACCGCATAACGGAAACTAAAACATCCGTGCCGTGTCGCTTTATCTGATACTGCGTTTTGGGAGTAAACTCCGGTAATTTGATACTTTTCATTTTTCCCTCCTATTGCCAACGCTTTAAGCAGGTACGATGGAACAGAACAAACAGCAGTGCCGTTATACCGCCTACAACTGCAAAATAGAGCCAAAGCATTGCAGAACTTATATCATAAATCTGCTGGTCAAGAAGAGCCTTATAAGCCTGTGTTATAACCTTGTTGTTTGTACTTACGCAAAATTCAACAACGGTATAGATAACAACAAGAACTATTGAATTACCAAGCATAGGAACGGTAATATACCAAAATTCTTCCCACTTGGATGCACCCTCAACCTTAGAAACCTCATAGAGTTGTTCGGGTATAGACTGAAGTCCTGAAATTAACAGAACTATCTGCACCCCACACTGCCAGACAAGGTCAAAAATCTGATTTACATAACCGAAAATCAAATTTGTCGTTTCTGACGGAATACCCATTTGCAGAAAAAGACTTTCAAAATCAATAAGTCCGCTAAGATACGCACTTTGCGCTGCACCGCTCAATTCTTCAACCGAAGAACTGTTACCCAAAAATCGCATTACAATGCTGTTAATAATAATTACGGGTATAAAATAAAGAGACCTGAAAAAACTTCTGCCTATAAACTTAGAATTGAGCACAACCGCAATAATAAAACTTAAAATCAGAATAATCGGTATCTGGTAAGAAAACTCTGTTAGGCTATCCATTAAATTGTTAAGGTATTCCGGGGATTCAAAAAGAGCATATTTATAGTTATCAAGCCCCGAAAATTTTATATTAAAACCGCCAAGGTCAACCGAAACTTTAGAAAATGAGAAGGCTATAGTTTGAAACAGCGGTCTTAAAAAGAAGAGGAATACCCCTATAAGCCAAGGTAGTATAAATAGAAAACCGTTTTGGCTGTGTCGCCTTTCTATTGAACGGCTTTTCTTAGTCGATTTCATAATACTACCCCTTTCTGCCTAATATAAAACTTTTGGATTTGAGCAGACCAAAATCGGTTTCTACATCATTTTCACCGAAATTGACAAGAACCGTAACTCCGTTACTGAACACCGAAGTAGTAACTTCGCCATCTTTTATGTAGTCAACAAACTTTGAATTACCAAGTGCCTCTAAAACCGGTTTTGCATCGTTTATATATCCGTTAACCGATTTGCTTATTCCGTCATAAACACTGAGTGCCACGGCACTATGAGGACTTTTAAATATTGTATCATTGTAATTATTACAAAGTGAAAAACTAAGTGCACTGCCTGTAACTAAAGTTTCAAGAAATGCAATTTTCGGCTCGCTCGAAAGGTTTATCGGTTTACCCGAAAGGGTTGCAGAGCCTCTGAATACCATCTGATAAAACGGTATATCCTTATCAAGAGCATAGTATTTTGATGATGATACAGGCGCATTATAAACATAATCAAGCATACCCGCAGCATAACTGTTAGCCTTTTCACCCATTGTTTTGATGCCTTTTTTGGAAAGTGCATTAAGTATATTCTTTACATCATCCGACATATGTGCTTTGCAATAATAGTCCGGTGAGGAATAATCTGAATAAGCCACACTTGTGAGGGTAGAAAGACCGGCACCGTTTACACCTGATTTTTTTATGCTATCTACTAATATGTCAGCAGATTTAGCAAGAGTAAGTCTGCTCGTTAAATACGCAAAAACCGTTTCGGACTGCTCTCTTGTTACAATATTATAATCACAGTACCTTGCTCTTACATCGTTCGCCGAAACAGCCGATTCACGCACCTTGAAATCTTTTGCCGATTTGGTTAAAAACACCGTATCAATATTAAAAAACAAATCAATTTTATTCTTTTGTGTCCATTTTGATAAATCTTTTAGTCCTTTTAAACCTCCGAAAGCCTTATCGGGAGCAAAGCCACCACCGGCCTCACCATAATCAAGACCTGATGAGCCGAAACCTTTCAGATTTACCGCTAATTTTGAATTTGTATTTTTAAGAATATCGGAGAGTATTTCTCTTACCTGCTCAAAATCGGTAACGGTTGAAAGCGTATGATAAGGAACACCTAAAAACAGTTTTCTTTCCTCCAAACCGCCAAGCATGGTGATTACGGCATCGGAATTTGTGCCGCTTGATTTTAACTGCCCTTTTTCATCTAAATAATTGCGGTAACATTCCGCCATGCCACTATATCCGTTATTCTCTTTGTCGAGCAAATAATACTTAACCGTACACTTAGAAAGCCTTACAACATCTTCGGAATACTTCGTAATATCGTTGTTGGTGTTAGCCGAGCCCTTTACCAGTGAGGATGCACTTCCACGCATATTAAATGTAGGATAAATCCCCGAAAAACCGTACTGACTATCTCCTGCAACAGCAGAAATATCTGCTGTTTCTGCACCTGAAGTGATAATTGCAAAAATCCCTTTATCGCCCGATTTTGCACCGAATACAGGCATTCTTATACTTTCGGTTTCGGTATCCTCATAAATGGTTTGTGCCGAAGCATCCTTGCCGAAAACCTGCTCTGAGTATTTTCTCTGTGTTCTCTGTGTATCATCGGTATAAAGCAGTGTTCCGCTGCCGGAAGGGGCAAAAAGATATGAACTGTTATCATTCACTGCTGACACAAAGAAAGGCAAAAGCGATATGCTTAATACTTTATTTTTGCCCTCTGTAATAAGTGCATTTTCAACCGAAACACTTATAGAGTCATCCTCTAAGATAAATGTTATCGGAACAGAAATCCCAACCTTATCAAAATAATAAGTAATTCTGATACCTGTATCAGATTTTCTTACACTTACATAAGATGCATCCGAGTTGGTATTAATCTCGTTTTCGGTTTTGTTTTTTGCATCAAGATATTTAACCCTGATAGTTGAACATATACCGTCTGCCGTATAACCGTCGGCTTGTGCACCTGAACTATAAAAATCATAAGGTATAGTAGACCATACATCTCCGCTTTGCTTATCCTTTACAAGAACGCAGAGTCTTTCATAGTCCCAACTAAGTTCCAATTTATCATTTTCTGCAATAATTCCGGATTTAACACCTACAACATTTTCAGGTAACTTATATGCCTTAAGTAAGTTAAGCGATTTTTCATCACCGCAACCTGTTAAAAGAAGAACAGATAAGACAGCCGCTAAAAATAAAGATAAAATTCTTTTAATCATTTACTCTGTTCCTCCTATCTTAGTGTTACTTCGTTGAATACGCTTAGAACAAATCCTAAAATCTCCTGCCAAAGAGTAAGCATTGAGAAAAGTACAAATGCAACAATGGCCATACCGAGTGCGGTAGCAAGTGCAGTTCCGATAGCCTTAAAGAAACTGAAATCGTGAATAATTGTTATGCTAAGCAGTAATAAAACGATTGTAAATATGTAACATATATTGCCGAACAATTCAAAAGGAGAATTAGTCGAGGGTATAAGCACATTAGAAAGAATTATATATGCAAAGTTATAAATAATGAGAGGCATTAAAGAATAACAGGTTGCACAGTAAATTTCCTTTATCCTCCCCTTGCCCTCAAACAGAATACAAACAAGCCAGTTTGCCACTGTCCAAAGAAGTACAATACCTATTGTACCGATAAGGGGCAATATTGCATTAAAGTTTGAAAGGTCGGTAATCTTAAACATAAATCCGCCGACTAATTCAGTTAGAATAGTTGCGACATAGAACAAAAGCATAAATGCCGTTGCAATCTTTACCGAGCCCATATTCTTTGTTTTGATAGCCTGTAAACTTTCAAACGGATGTATAGTTGTTACGAGAGCCACTCTGAGTTTTTGATTTTTAATTAAAACAAGGTTTCTTTTACGGCTTTCAACAACAAAAACAACAAGAGTTGCAACTAATACCACCGCTAAAATAGAAATCCACCAGAAATTATCTGAAATGAATTTGTTTCTTACCTCTGTAAATGCCAAGGCATAGGTTTCTCGGTCAAGACCGGTTTTAGCATAATTCATAGCAGTTTTATAATCTTTTTCCTTTAAAGCTGCCTTTGAAAGACCTCTATATGCTAACTGGCAGTTTTTATCCTCGGCATTTATTTTTTCCCAATAGGGCTTTGCATCCTCATATTTACTCTTAATTGTAAGGCTATTTGCTGTCATTAAAATTTTGCCGTATTCAGTAATATTAAAGCGTGTTATTTTACCTGTAGAAAAATCAGAAACCAGCAAGTCATCTCCGAAAACACATATATTACTGGGCGATACAAATGTACCCTCCTGTTCGCCTTTCTGCTTACCTCCGCCAAATACGGAGATAACATTACAGGCTGTATCATAAATAAATATTCTGCCGTGAGTACCGTCAACCGCATAATAGTATCCTTTATCGTCCGCAGTAAGCGCACAAAACGAACTTGTAAGCGGCACACGGTATTTAGAAAGCATATTTGTGAATGACACAGGATAATCAGCAAAATTAAAACTGTTTGAAGTTTTACTTGTAAAATTGGAATTTTTAACGAGTATATTAGTACCCGAAAGACCAAATCTTCTTATCTGTCCGCTGGAAGTACCTGTAAGCCCTGCGACAAAACCGTCGCTGTCAATACAAATATCAATAAGCGAAAACGGTAGTTGTCTTACCGATGCATTATGCTTCTTCTCTGTTTCAAAAAGAGAAGTTACAAACTTTTTTATTGCATTTGATAATGAAGTAGTAACATTATTAGCACCAAAAAAGCCAAAAAATTCATAAGTATCAGAAAATACCATCATTCCGTAATAGGAACCCTGACATAACAAGTAGATATATCCGTTACTATCTCTGACAAGTTTCGTGGGTGCAAAATCAAAGGTTTCAGGTACCGTTGTATCGTCGGGCTTGGTGATAATCTTAAAAATCTCACCGTTTTTAGTGCAAAGCAATCTTTTATTCAGGGTATCTGCTATATAAAGACCGCTTTCGTCTACAAAAATTCCCTTAGCACCTTTAAAATTGATTGTTTCGCCATTATAGGAAATATCCGCTATTTGTTCCTTAACATTATAATTTTCGTCCAAAACTACAATTCTGCCGTTACCGCTATCAAGTACATATAAAAATCCGTCAAAACTCGCCATATGCTGAAGTTCGGAAAATTCGCCTATCCCAAGAAGATTTCCCTCTAAAACGCCAACTGTTTTATGGGTAGCCTTGGTTTTAACCGGAGTTTTATTTGCATAGCCCTCCCAATAGGTATAGGTTGTATAGGGTATGTCCTCTATAGATTCGGCACTTGCCGTAAAACTATTTCCAAAAACTATAATCAGCAAAAGTATTATGCTAAGGAATGAGGATATTATTTTATTTCTTTTCATATACGCCTCTCCTAATCCTTAATACCGGCACTGCTCATAGTTTCAAGTACATTTGACTGCGTTGCCATATAAATAAGCACAGGCGGAATCATCATAAGCACGGTTACCGCCATAGCGGAGCCTGAACGAGCAAGTCCGCTTGATACTACCGAACCCATAACACTTGGTAAGGTTTTAAGGCTTTCAGAAAAAATAAGATTTCCGCCTGTAGCCGCCCAAGCACTTTGGAAACTGAAAAGTGTTAAAGTCAACCATGCAGGTTTTGCAAGCGGCATTACAAGTTGCCAAAAAATTCTCCCGGCTCCTGCACCGTCTATTCTTGCCGCCTCTATAAGCACTTCAGGCACATTTGATTCCATAAACTGTTTTATAAGAAAAACACCCATTGTACTCGCTAATGCCGGAAGTATATAAGCCCAATATGTATCAATAATTCCAATTTTAGTGAAAATCAGATATTGCGGTACCGCAAGTGTAGTACCGTTATAAAGAAGTGCAAACTGAACAAGCGTAAAGAAAAGTTTTGTCCAACGGTTTTTAACCTGACAAGTAACAAAAGCCGCCATTGAAGAAACAATTACCTGTAAAACTGTAATAGTAGTTGTTACAAACAATGTGTTCATAACATAACGGCTCAAAGGCACCTCTAAATTTGACAGTAATTCAGGTAAAGCAACATAGTTTTTTAGTGTTGGTCTTATTACAAAAAACTTAGGCGGAAAAGCCAATAACTCATCCAAAGGCTTAAACGATGTAACAACCGAATATATAAGAGGAATTATGGTAAAAAGCCCTGCAAGAATAAGAATAAGTGAATAAACCGCATTACCGAAGCGAGAGCGGGTAAATCTTTTATAACGGGCTGTTTGCTTTTTCATTTACGCACACTCACTTTCCTGTAGAATCAATAAGTTTACCGATAACTACTCTGGTTATAGCCATCAATGCAAACAAGAATACAGACAGTGCTGCAGCATAACCCATTTCAAATCGTGTACCCGAAACATCACTGAGATGGGTAACTATTGTATGGGTTGAATAGTTTACACTTGGGAAACCTGTAAGAGTTGTAGCAACAGCACTTGCTGAGAATGAAGACTGTATCTGCATTACTGCACTGAAAAGCAAAATATTGCTCATCGAAGGCATTGTAATATACCATAATTCTTGCCAACGATTTCTGATACCGTCTATAGCACCTGCCTCATAAAGAGCCGAATCGACATTCTGCAAACCTGAAATGTTTGCAAGAAATGAAACTCCCATACTCATCCAGAGTTGAACTATAATAACAAGTGTCATTGCATAATTAGCATCATTAAACCATTGTATAGGTTCGGAAATAACATTTAATGACAGCAACAAACTGTTTACATAACCGTAACTATCCCCGCTGAACATAACCTGCCATATAAAATAAACATTTCCCATAAGTGCAGGAGAATAAAAGAGAAATGAAAGCACCGTTCTGGTCTTTGGACCTAACTCATTTATCATCCATGCAAGCATAAATGACAGCATAAATCCAACAGGACCGGTAACCACAGCAAACATAATGGTATTTTTTATTGCAATCATAAATACCTTATCTTCTATAAACATTCTGAAATAATTTTCAAGTCCTGAGAATTTAGGAGTATTTATCATATCGTACTTAGTAAAACTAAGCACAAGGGAAGAAAAAACAGGCACTATCATAAACAAGAAAAATACCGCTAAAAAAGGTAATATCATAAGTGTTAGAGTTATTTTATCGCCGGTACTCCATTTGCTTATACCTTTAGTTTTTTTAGCCTTAATCATTCTCTTCCCCTCTTAATTCTTATTTACATATTCCTGAGTTTTACGGCGAATTTCGTCGTCCGCCTCAGGTATCCATTTCTCAAGCATATCCTCGACATTCTGCCCATTATTTACAACATTCCAGAAAACCTGCTGAACAGAGCGAGAAACATAATAACTGCCGGGAACCTCAGGTAAATTCTGCACCTTGTCAAACTGATTTTGCAAAGCCTCAAGAGTTGCTTTATCCCAACCAAGTTTATAAACTGCATTAAGGTTTGCCGACTCATATCTTCCTGATGTACCTAATATCGACTCTATATTGGTTGAAAATCTGTACTGAATATCGTCAGAAGTCCACCATTTAAGGAACTCCCATGCCTCGTCCTTTTTATCAGACCAATTAAGTATTACATTTGCAGTTCCCGTTCCGTTTACTGCGTTGGAAATAGTTCCGTCGGCATTTTTAAATCCCGGTATTTCAACCATACGCCATTTGCCGTTAATTTCAGGAGCGGCTGCCCTGAGGGTTGCATTTTCAGCATAAGATGCTATTGCCATTGGCATTAATCCTGTTCTGAAACGGTTGAAAAAACTGAATGTTTTCGGGAATTTATATTTCGTGAAAAAGTCGGTCATAAAGGTATAAGCCTCAACCGCCCCTGCTGACATCAAGTTTGTAGCCGTACGGTTCTCATTATAGGGTGCTACACCCATTTGTGTCATAAACATAAAACCGTCAGAAGTCATACCGCAGTTCATATTATTAAGTGTTATTACCTTTGCGGCATTTATAAATTCGTCCCATGTTTTAGGAATTTCCAATCCCAGTTCCTCAAATATATCTGTTCTTATAAACATCATATTAAAGGTTTCTGTGCTTGGCAGACCGTATATTCCGCCGTTGTATTCATAAGGCACCGTAGCGGTCTTGCTGAAACGCTTAACTATTTCTTCATAGTCTGAGAATTCTGTTAAATCGTAAAGAAGACCTCTCATCGCATAGTTTAAAGGGTCGGTTTTTGCAACATTAAGTTGGAAATCAGGCCCGTTACCCGCAAGTCCTGCCTGTACCAATGTAGTCGCAGTAATCTTTATATCAACATCTATTCCCGTTTTAGGGGTAAAGTCGTTAGAAACCAAATTTTCAAGTAAAGTTATCTGGTCTCTACCCCAGTTAAGCCATAATACTAAAGATTTTTCGTCGGTTTCTTCCTTTTGGTAATCGTCTATATAAGAGGAAAGCAATCTTTTAAAGGAAAACTTTGTTTTTTCAACAAAACCTATATTTCCTCTCTCAAAATCCTTATCGGGCTCTGTTAATAAAACCGTATCAATATCAAGTGCCATATTCTGCATTTCATAAGCCCAAGAGCAAAGAGATGAATAATTATCATAAAATGCCGAAAGTTTAGTATGTGCCTCAAATTTTACCGCAAGCATCTGATTTATTGTAACGACTGCTTTACGCATAATTTGTGCATTAGAGCCACCCTTTGAACCTGATATTTCCTCACTGTAATCCGCCATTTTTTGAAGTCTTTCAACAATATCGGGGAGTTCATCATTAAGTTCAGGGATTGCTACAAACAAATCATAATCACGGTTAGCATCGGGTGTTTCGCCCGTAATTTTTACAATTTTGCGGTAGATAATACCCAAAGAATTTGTAATACTTTTAAGTTCTGCGGCAAAAGATGCAAGTTCACCTAAAGTAACAGTAAGTGTTACTGTATGTTCACCCTTTGTAAAATAAAGGGGCATTTCTTTGCCTTTTTCATTTTGAAGTGTAAAATACTGCCATCCGCTTTTATAAGCAAACGGAACAGACATTGCTTCGCTGAAAGGAATTTCACCGTCTATAGATAGTCTTCTGTAAGAAATACCTTCCTGTAAATAGTTTTGTCTGTAATGAAATCCTAACTTGTACCACCCGTCCTTCGGTGCATTGAAGTTCCAACTTATCGAACCGCCAAGACTATTCCAATTAGTACCGCCTATATAGTTAATCTTTTTATAAAAAGGGTCTGCAGGTGAAACATCAGCACTGTTGCGGTCAGCCAAAGGCACAAAACTTTTCTGACTTTTAGCCGTTGCTTTTTCACCTTCTAAAACAATTTCTTTGCCTTTATATAAAGCCGCATTTTTATATTTTGCGGCATATTCTTCATATTTAATCAGTGTTTCGGGTATATCTAAACTCAACTTTTCAATTCTTAAAGGCTCATCTTTAATAGTTAGAGAAATGTTGTGTTCACCCGCAGTAAGTGCCACACAGAGCGGCTCGGTTACAAAACCCTCGCTGTCATAAACCTTTGTGGAATTACTTATAAATATTTCTTCCTGCTCCGGAGAAAACTCATTACCGTCGGAATCAGTAGAAAATTCATCCGATACATTCTTCCATGTTCTATAAACCAAAAAATTTTCCGCCTGAGTATATGGCGAGTTTCCATCAACCTTGAGTTGCAATTCAATATCATTTCCGTTACCGGTTATTGCAGAATATGTAATAACAGGCATATAGAGTGCATCTTTTGGTACTGTAATTTTCCAACTGATACTGTCTCCTGTTTCTGTAAGAGCCACGCCTTCGGGAAAAACTGATACACCTTTGCCGTTTGTTTCAAAACCGCTTTGTGTATTCAATTCTATTATGTCTTCTGCATTTGCAAACGATTTGTTAGACGAAATATAAGTAGCATATCCGTTAGTGTTCTCGTTTATTTCAACAGGCGGAGACTTTATTTCATTTTCGGTAACCTCTGTGGCTGACACATTAAAAACCGACAATATACACAATAAAACCATTGCCACCGAAATAATTCTTTTGAACATATACTGCCTCCTGCTTGTTGCGGTGTAAGAATGCGATATACGCATTCTTACACCAATGAATTTAATATTATTAAGCCCTTTTCTTACGCTTAATAAGAATTACGGTTAATGTAACCGTACCTGCAAGCAGTAAAACACCGCCTACAATAATAAGAATTATTACCCATAATGGTAATCCGCCGTAAGTTGCCGTCTGTTTTTTTGGTGCTTCGCGCCTTACGGTAATTTTATAGGTTCTTCTACCGCCGTTTTCGGTTTCAACCAATACTTTTACTATATTCTTACCAACATATTCGAGGTTTGTATCCCCAACAGTTACAACCGCATTTTCATACTCCGGTACTGCCGTTACTGTAACCTTGTCAATCTTATATGGCACAGTTGCTGTATATTCCTTAATATCAGGGTCAAACACAGGTGATATTTTGGCTTCATCAAGTTTCAAAACAGATAACTTTGTGCTTAAAAGAGTTTCTATAATCTGCTCTGTAATAATAGTTGTATCAGAGTTCCCATTATAATTTGCTGTTGCATTTGTCCATTTGTAAGAATCAACCGAAAGCAAATCCTTACCGGTAGTTGCAAACATATCCGACAGAATTATTTCTGCCCCGCTGTATTTTTCATTACTACCAACCTGCAAGGTAAAGGTTATTACCGTATCGCCTTTTGTTGTTTTTCTGCCGGACAGTGCAAACACTATATCATTACCATCTTCGGTAAAATAAAAGTTGTCTTCACTATTTGCCTTGGCAGAAAGGAATATAAGATTCGGAGTCAAAGTAACTTTACCGCTTAATGCAGTTATATCATCGGTATTGCAGACAAGTTTTACTTCTATTTCGTCGCCAACAGTAAAATCTTTCGGACCTTCAAGGATAAAGTCTGCCTTTCCTGATTTTGCCGTTTTTGAAGAAAGCATACTATCATAAACTGTAACCTCGCCATCCTTATCGACATCTGCCGCCGTAAGATAATGCCCCTCAAGCAAAGTATTCTTTGAAAGATGCTTTAATATCGCAGTAGAATCCTTGCTGTTAACATTGCCGTCGCCGTTTACATCGCCGTAAATAACAACATTGGCTCTATCCTTAATTACAGGACCGTCCATAAGTCTTAATTGCATACCTGTTCCGATATTCTTGCTGTAATCGGTTATCTCTTTGCCGTTTTTATTGAAAACTCTTATGTACTTTGAATTTTCAAAACCTTTGAGCAATGATTTAATGGAAGTATTCTCATTTACACCTGTAAGAACACCGCCGGATAATTTATAGTCCTTATTAGTCGAAACAAGAGTTTTCGGGAAATTATCCAAAGGCTCTGAAAGTTTTACAGCATTTTCTGTTTTAAAAAGACGGAAATCATCAAAATATGCTGTACCGCCGCCGTCATAAACCATAATTCCTACACGGTTACGCTCTTTGGAGTTAAAGGAAACACCAAAATTCTGCCATTCGCAGTTTTCTTTAAAGTTTTCTTCGCTGAAACTGAATTTCTTAATAACCGTAGGCAATTTCATATTTTCGGTTACATTAGAATAATTATCACTTCTGTATCCGCTTATAATACCTACCGCTCCGTTACCGATTTCGGTTATGGAGCATTTGGCAGAAAATGTATACTCTGTATGAGGCTCTACATCAACCCAACGAATATAGTAAATTCTGTTAGGATAACGCTTTGTATTTTTATAAAGCAGAGCATTTTTTTGAATACTGTGGTTACTGTTCACTTTATTAAGGTCGCCCTTATTATCAGTCGTACCTAAAAGTGTACTGTTTGTAACAGTCCAAAAATCAAAGCCGCTTTCAAAATCAAAATCTTCTAAAAGGTTATCGGTATCTGATTTAGTGCCCAAAAGTTCCGGTTCTTTATCAGTTATAGCAACATCCTCTATTTTTTCAAAGTCAGAAACATACTTTATGGCATCTTTCTCTTCAAAAATATAAAGTTCATCAATATCAAGAGTATCATTCATACCTCTGATAAGGAATTTTAGAGATTCGGCATCATTGGTTTTAATGCTGAAACTTATAATATGCCACTCATTATCTGCCGCAACGGGTACTGCCTGTGTAGTTTTAGTATACATACGCCCGAATTCAGAGTCAGGATTTGAAGTTAAAATGAAGTCCTCTGTATCAGTATCGGCAAATCCAAAAGAAATATGGCTTTTGCCCATTTTACTTCCGTCTGTTTCGGGATATCTCACAAATAAAGTAGCATAATAGGTTGTATTTTTCTTAACATGAAGTGTTATGTATGCTGTTTTTTCTTTTTCTGCCGCTTCAAAATGGAGATAGTTCTCCCCCTTATAGGCAGTCATATCGGATAAAACGGATGTTCCGTTACCGCCGAAATTCTTTCCTGACTCAAATCCACGATCAGAAAAAATGTTATTTTCTGTGATATAAGGATATTCGTTGTAAGGAGTAGCATTATGATAGTCAACAAAGTAAGGTCTTACCATCGTATCTGTCAAAGCAGTATCCTTATCAGTTTCTGTTATTTTTATATCATCTATGTAATACTGCGAATCGGGCATAGTCTGGAAAACCAAATAAAGTGTATTGTATTTACCGCTGTTTACGGTAAATGAGTGCTTTGTCCACTCGTCAGCATCTTTAAGTGTTCCTTTGCTTAGCACTGATTCAAACTCGAATGACGCATCCTTTGAAACACAGTAGGCTGACATTTCATCGCTGAATATACCTTTATAGTAGAAAGAAATTTCATAGTTTGTATTCTTTTCGGTCTTAAAACTTTGGCTGAGAGTTTTATGGTTACCTGAAGTTACATTCATACCGTAGCCTTCGCCGCCATAGTTTTCGCTTGTAAATTCAAAGTATTCGGAATCGAATGCCCAAGCAATTTCGCCCATACTGAAATCGCCGTTTATAAGTTTTGAACCGTCGTCATCAATTTTAAATATGATAACATCATCTATAAAAGCCGAATCTTTAGTGCATCCGTGCGCCTGGAATGTTATACGATAGGTATCATCCTCTTCGGGAACAAATATATTACTTATTACCGTTTTCCAATTGTTTGAATTTCCTATTGTGCCGCCTGTAATATACTCATCCGAGGGCTTTAATACACCCGTTTCTGTATCTCTTTTGTTGGCTTCAACACTGACTATTGGGGTTCCGTCTTTATCAAAAGCCTTTGTTACCGCCCACATTGAAGAACCCATTTTACCAAAAGAGCTGAAAATTGCTATATATTTTTCACCTTTTTCTACGTCAAAGGTCTGAGAAATCTTGGGGTAATAGGTATGCTCGGACATTTTAAGTGAACCTGCACCTGAATTTGCAACACTGCCTTTAAAGAATACCGGTGTATCGGTCGACTGCTCCCAAAAACCCGTTCCGGATTCAAATCCTGAATTTTTAAGAACAGACTCAATGGCTGCCGGAACATTAACCTTTTTTATAACAACATCATCAAAATAGACAAGGTTACTGCTTGCAGTCTGAAAAGCGATGGCTAAACGGGTACAGTTTCCGCTATCAACCGTAACTACAAGATTGCTCCAGTCAGTATTTTCTATTTTTCGGGATTCACCTATGATATATCCTTCAACACCGGAATCGGTAGCAGGAGCATATCCATCAACATAATCATTACTCGCATCACACACTGACCATTTAAGCCAACTTGAACTTTGTGATGTAGTTAAAAATGCATAAGCAAATGAAATTTGGTATCTTGTGTCAGGCTCAACATCTACCGACTGCCACACCTTGCTGTTATTTGAAAAAGTTGGTTGTTTTAGTGCTTGTTTACCACTGTTTACAGGATAGTTAACTATGCCGTAAGACCCGTTTGAAGTCTTTGACCAGTTAGCAAATCCTTCCTCAAAACCGCCGTTTTTAATAATGTTCTCAGAACTGTCAAGTGTAACGCAAACATCATCAACCGTAATCTCGCCACTATCACCGGACCAAATAATCAAACGACATTCATCTCTAAGCATTGAAGAAAAGGTTGTCGTTGCAGTTTGCCAATCACTCACAGTTTCAAGCGCATATTTTTTACCTATAATGTCATTTTGGCTGATTTCATCACGAACTCGTGCAATTCCCCACGAAGCATTCGCTCCGCCGCCTTTATATTTGAAACTGACGGTATAATAGACTTCCTTTTCGGTTGGGAAATCAAAGTATATACCGCAGTTTTCGCCACTTGCTATTGTAGCCGCAGCAAAACCGTCAATGCCGTTACCTTTAATAAAAATCGCCTTGTCGCCTAAAACATTCCATGTCTTTTCAGCATATTCAAAAGAACCGTTATTAATAATATTCTTTGAACTCTTAGCAATAGCAACAGGTATTGACGCAGCATCAATTTCAACATCCGCACCCTGAACACCAAAATAAAACTCCGAATAAGTTGAATGCTTAAATTCGATTGAGCAGAGTTTCCAATCATCAGACTGTTCTAAAACTAAACTTTTAATTGTCATATATTTACTGCTTTTCTTATAAAAAACAGCAATTTTATCGCTTGAATCAGCCTTTGGATTGCGATACCAGAAATTAAAGGTATATGTTACATTTTTTTGGAGTTGAACTCCTTTTGAATAAATATAAGCCTTGTCGCTGCTGCCTTTAACAATGTAATTCCCATCAAAAGCGCTGTCAGATGTTGTCCTGCCGTTTGACCAGAAATCGTCAGTTTCAAAGCTTCCGCCAGTAATATGGCCTACCTCAATTCCCTCTCCCGAGGAATATATTCCTAAAAAAATGGGAATTGATGCCATTAATATTACCGTGACCAATACAACAGACACAGTGCGGATTAAAATATTGTCTTTAAATATTTTTGCCATAATCCATTCCTTTTCTGTTATCTGAATTCAGTAATAGTCATATCATCGATGTAAAACTTTGTATC